>JAANMV010000114.1_pt1 | contig 90128 bp, 46 predicted proteins | sample 7279661 | NCBI WGS metagenome assembly JAANMV01 (sample SAMN14094540, study PRJNA606508) | bioreactor metagenome | isolation source: A lab-scale SPAN reactor treating ammonium-rich wastewater day 121 | place: Ireland: Galway | collected 2017-05-16 | reverse complement strand
CCCACCATCGCCGCCATCGAAGGAAACGGGCGCCAGTATTGCCCGGTCGGCAACCGCGGCTGGGACCAACGCTACCTCCGGCCGCGGACCGGTCCGGGCTTCCTGCTGCTGCGCCCGGGCCTGGCGAGTCCGGGCGGTGCTGGTGGCCAGGTTGGTCCGGGCCGCGTCGACCGCGGCCGACAGCTCGGTCGGTCGCTCGTAGGCGGCGCGGGCCAGCCGCTCGGTCCGCTGGGCCGACGTCAACCCGGCCAGCGCCTCGCGGAGCTGGGCGGCCCGGGCGCGGACCTCCTCGGGCCGGGTCCCCGTCTCCAGATCGGCCAGCCGCATCCGCGCCGTCTCGGCCACGCCTTCGGCCCGGCGCAGCTCGTCGGCGAACAACTCCGGATCGACCAGCGCGATCACCTGTCCGGCGCCGACCTCGTCGCCCTCGTCGACCTTGACTTCGATCAGCCGCCCGGCGACCTCGCTGGCGAGATCAATCTCGGTCGCCTCGACGGTCCCGCTGCCGCGCACCACGCTCTCGTCGACGTCGCGCCGGCGCCAGGCGCGCAGGCCCAGGAGCATCGCCACGACCAGCAGCAGCGCGACCACCACCTTGGGCGCGGCGTGCTTGTTCAAGTCCTCGCTCTCCTGCCCCGGGAACGTTCCGTCTCCGAGCGCCGGTTCCTCGCGGCGGCTACCGGAACCAGCCGGCCTCGAGCAGCGGCAGCTCGGCTTCGGCGGAGGGGGGCGGGACCTGGCGGAAAGGACGAGCACGGCGGACGGGACGCATATGTCCGGTACGACCCATCGGTCCCAGGCCGGTGGCCAACTGGTCGCGACGACGGACCTCGGCTTCCGCTGAGGCCCGGTCGGTTTCGGCTCGCGCCGCCCGGCCCGTGTTGCCGACGCGCCCCACGGTGGAGTAGACTGAGACTGGGACAGTGACATGACCGTGAACGAGATAAGGCGGATCCTGGCGCCGCACCGCGACGACCTGTCGCGGCTCGGGGTGGTGTCGCTGCACGTTTTCGGCTCCGTCGCCCGTGGCGAAGCCGGGCCGGACAGCGATGTGGACTTCCTGATCGAGTTGGACCCGGGCCGACGCATCAGCCTTCTCGATGTGGCGCACATCAAGGGGGAACTGGAGGGCTTGCTGGGCCGAACCGTCGACTTGGTCGAGCCGCACGTGCTCAAAGAGCGGATGCGCGAACAGGTCCTACAGGAGGCCGTACGTGCCGCGTAGGGCACGGTTGGACCGAGTGTCCGACATGTTGGAGCAGCTCGCGTTGCTCCGTGAACACACCGGCGGTGTCACGCGAGCCGGGTTCCTGGAGAACACGGTTCTCCAGGGCGATGTTCTGCACCGGATCACGGTCCTTGGTGAAGCGGTCGGCGCCGTTCCGGCCGAGGTCCGCGACCGCTATCCCGCCATACCTTGGCGCGACATACGCAACATGCGCAATGTCGTCGTCCACGTCTACTTCGGCATCGACCTGGATCGTGTATGGGACGTCATCGAACGGGATCTGGCGCCTCTGAGCCTCTCTCTGACCGCCCTGCTCGACGCTGAGGAACGTCCCGAAGCCTAATGCTGCCCTCGTGAGGACCTTGGGTCAGTCACCCGAGGTGCGGTCTGCACGCGCTGAGGCCGGAACGAGGAGGATGGCGTCCAGGGCCATGCCGCCACCTCGGTTGATCAGACGAAGCGCGTGCTCCCCTGCCGACAGATCGAGGCGCAGGGGCTGGCCGTCCTGGCTCTTGAGCAGCCGCCACGACCAGTCATCTCGCTCGGTGCAGTAGCCTCCGGTGCCGGGGAAGCGAAGGCCCTGCCAGCTATCGCCGGGACTCGCGCCGTCGAGGTGGCAGTCGCGTACCGCCTCGGCGGCCCCGGAAGCATACCGGAGCGCGACGGCGTAGGTGCCGGCGGCGGTCACGGGGACCCGCCACTCCAACCAATGCCCGACGTCCTTGTCCCAGTAGGTCACGATGCGCCCCGAGGCGTTCACACGACCGGCCAAGACGCGGCTGGCGCCGCCGCCCTCGGCGCTGTGTTCCTCGGCCTCAACCCAGATGCCGCCCCCCGAGCGGGCGCTCTCCACCCAAGCCGGGTTGATCTGGATGCTCTCGCGGACGACGGCCCCCGCGCCACGGTCCGTGCTGATCCGCAAGACGACTCGGTACTGGCCCGGCTCGGAGTACGCATGGGTGACCCGCTGGCCGGCCCCGGTCGCCCCGTCACCGAACTCCCAATCCCAGCGCTCGATCGCGCCCTGGTCACAAGACGACCCGGCGGCATCGAGGAGGACCACGGTCCGGAACGGGTCCGCGCTCTGCACCTGGTGCTTCAAGACCGGACGCACGGTGTCGGGGGCAACCGTGACGCCGAGCGCCGAGGAAGCCTCTGAGAGGTTCCCCCAGGCGTCCATGGCGCGCACGCGGTAGAACAGATGCGCGCCCAGTTCAAGGTCGCAGTCGTAGAACGCCGGCTCCGCCGGACTGCCGAGCAGGTGTTGGGGGTCGGCAGCGAAGTCCGCCTGTTCGCCGCGGTAGACGTGGTAACGGGTCACGCCCTGGACGGCCTCGGCAGGTTGCCAAACGATCTTCACCTTCCCGCCGGTGAGTTCGCCCTGTTCGGCATCTTGAACGGTGAACTCAGCCTTCCGCAGGTCCGCCGGCGCGTTCAACGCGCCGGTCGGCTCGCGCCCGCGCCCCGCGGGTAGGTAACCGCGGTCATTGGTGAGGCACACGCAGTCCACGGCGATTCCGGCGTCGGACGTGCTCAACTCGAGCGTCGCCGCGCCGCGGGGGAGCTCGATCGTGTCGGCATCCAGCGCCACCCAGTGCCAGTCCGGACCCGTGACGACGACGTTGCCCAGAAGCCGGTCCCCGCTCCGAACCGCCAAGGCGCCCGTCGCGACTTCCTCTGCCCGGCGCGGCCAGCCGCGCGTGTAGGAGGTTCGTTCGAGCGCGGACATGCCGCGGACTCGGGCCCAGAGGCGAAGCCCCGTGCGGGATGGCGGACTGATCGCCACCTCCAAGGCGCCGCGCAGCCCTTCGGTCAGGCGTTGGCGCTCGAGGTGTTCCGGGTCGGTCACGGCCGCCGCGTACGCGCCGCTGGCGTCTGCAGGCTCGAAGAAAGGCACCATCGGCTTGCGGAACTGCCCCGTCTCCGCCTCGTGGAAGTGCCGGAACAGCGGCTCGTCCCCCAACTGCACTTCGTTGGAGAAGATCCGCCCCTCCAGGCCCGAGTACTCGACGCTGGTGAGGGCGAAGAAGCCGCTGGCGCCGGCTGGCAACCGGTGGCGGGTACCGGTCAGCAGCTCGTCGCTCAGCCGACGGTAGTTGCGTCCGCTCTCGTCCGACTGGTAGAGGCGGTAACCGCGGACCTCGGTGTGCCGCATGGGCGGCTGCCAGGTGAGGGTGCGCTGCACGTCGAGACGGAGGTCGCGCGGGGGTTCGGGGTAGCGCACCACCGCCACGTAGAGATCCCCCCACTTGCGGTCCGGAACGTCGCCGGTGAGCATGGGGGAGAAGTACGACACCTTCGTGAAGTCCGGGCTGAACGTGGACGCCAGGCGGAACATGGGCTTGTGGTAGGCCGTCGCGTCCCAGCGGCTGCTGTAGCGCTTGAGGTAGTCGTGGAAGTTGGTCAGCACGGCCGTCCACATGGTCTCGTGCTCGAGATCGATCATCAGGATGGGGGACGCGGGTTCGGCGTAGCTGCCGACCACGGCGAAGTCGCGATCGCGCCGGTACTCGTGAGGCCAGGAGACGCGATCGATCTTGCAGTAGGTGCCGACAAACCGGTCGCGCTCCTTCTCCAGCCCCACCAAGCTCACCGTGCTGGCCGTACCCCCGGTGTGGAAGCTGCTGTGCGCGCCCAGGGAGCTCATGTGGACGAGGGTGCCGTCTTCGAGCAGCAACCGCGCGTCGTCCCCGGACCACGGAAAGCCGGCCGCGTAGTCCCACCACTTGGCCGACGCCTGTTCCTGGGGGCCGGTCTGGGAGGTGACGTATTCCGTGACGGGCCCCGCCGGATGGGGGACGACGCGCAGCAGTCGCTGGGCCTCACCGGTGAGAGGCAGGGCGAGGATCTGGTAGGGGTTGGTGGGGTGGTTCGGCAGGTTGTCGCGGTTGAGCTCGAAGAAGAAGTAGCGTCGGTCCTGGCCGTCCACCGCGTCCCGCCAGTTCTCGCCGCTCTTGCCGCCCACGAAGGTCATCCCGGGCTCCACCTTGTCCCGGTCGGGCTGGGAGGAGTTGCTCGGGATGGCGTAGCTGCGGAACTCGCCGCCCGTCGTGGTCGACGTGGCCGCGGCCTTTCGGTCCTCCGACAGCCAGACCAACGTGTCGTGCGCGATGCCCGCGATACGGGGGCCGCGCAGGCCGTAGTCGGTCATGCCGGGGTAGTGGACGATCGTCCAGCCGGGGCGCTTGGGCAGCTCGATCGTGTGCCGCGCGCCGCTGACCGCATTCTCCAACTCGACGGTGGTCGTGCCGCGTTGTGCCACCACCCATTCGGCGGGATTCGCACCTTCCGGCAGGCGACGCTCCATCCACGGGAAGGGCCAGACCAGACCCCGCCAGCGGTCATCCAGAAAGCGGGCACTGCCGTCTGTGCGCAGCAGGCCTGCGGGAGGGCGCCGAGCGCCAAGGTGCAGGAAGCTCCCGTCGCGATTGAAGTCGGGGTGGCCGACGTAGGAATGGTCGTCCTGTCCCCCCTGGGTCATGAGCCAGATCTCGGTGCCGATGAAGCTGTCCCGGAACACCACCTTGCCGGGCCGATTCCGAGACGGACTTGCCTCCAGCAGGTCGAGATGGTGCAGGCGATGCACGGGCAGCGACTCGATCCAGCCTTCCTGCAGCACCGTGTCGCCGAGGCGCCGCAACTCGACCTGCTTGACCCACAGGTTGGCGGGCAGCCGCGAGGCGTTGCCGGTCGCCGGCCGGGCCATGTACCGGAAGCCCACGTCGACGCTGGCCGTCTCCCGTGCTTCCGTGTGTTTGACGAGGAAGGGCAGCTCGACCCAGCGGTACTCCCCGCCGACCGCAACGGGCATCTGCATCCGGTCCGCCACCAGGTGAATCTGGAACACGTCCGTCCGGGCCAGGGCCCGCAGGAGGTAGTGGCCCGGGGTGACCGTGACCGGCTGCAGCAGGGCCTCCGGTGCGTACAGCGGGCCGACCGTCAGCGCCTGTTCGGCTTCATCGCGTGCGAGCCTGGCCTCGACGGCTCGTCCGCCGCCCCGCAGCCACCAGCCGGGCGCCCGTCCGCGGACCAGAGCCATGGTGGGGTTGAGCAGAGGAGCATGGTCCCCCGGCATGGGCTCGGCCGCCGGCTCGGGATCGCCCACGACCGGGACGAAACCGAACGTGTGGCTGATGGTCGGTTGCCAGGTTCCGTCCACCTCACGCCAGATGTACGAACTGGTCATCAGCTCGAACACCGAGGCGCCACCCTCCTGCCGGACCTCCAGGTCGACACACAGGAAGAGCACCTGGTCCTGCAGCACGCTGAGGAACGTGGGCGACGTCTGGGTCCCGTTCCGGGACCAGAACGCCCACCACTGCGACTCCGTGCCGGGGTCTTTGCAGGAGTAGGTGTACATGTAGTCCACCCCCTTGACACCCTCCTGCCGCCCGGTTGCCGGATCCCCGTCAGCCTTGATGTAGAGGTGGAACACATGCCCCGGCACCTGGTACGGGCGGCTGAAAACGATCTTGAGGGCATGCCGGCCCCGTGACAGTGGTACGTCCCAGATCTCCTGGACCGCATTGACGGCCGGACCGGCCGCCTCGTGCTCCCGGACCTTGTCGTTCCGCGCCAGCAGACGCCAGCGCAGCTCCGTGTCCTGCTCAACGCGCGACAGCAAGCGAAACTCCTCGGGCAGGTCGTCGGCGGGGGCCGTCGTCGGCGCTTCCGCGTACAGTGGCGCGCAGCACCAGAGCGTGGCGACGACGAGGGCAAGACCGAAGGTTGAGAGTCGTTGCGGAGTATCCACGGTTACCGTCCCTTGCTCGCTCGGGCGCCCGCCTGCCGGTGTCCGCACTTCAGTTGACCAGCCGTCGCGCCGCACGCGCGACCACCAACTGACCCGGCAGACAGTAGGGCGCCAATTCCGTCCTGGTGGAAGCGTTACTTGGTCGTAGGCTGTCGAGTCACCTTCAGCCTGGCAGTACGCCGCAGGTCCGAAAAGGCTGAGGGGGAAGTCGTTCGTCCTGCCCACCTGCCACAGGCCATGGCGATGTGAAGGTATCCCGCCACCCGCCGCCAACTGAACTCCCGCGTGGGTTGGTCGGGTGGTCGGCCGCGTTGCCACGCCTCGAGGAGTCTGCCATGCGTTGCCTGCGATACCTGTTCTGCGCCGGCCTGCTGCTGAGCTGCGCGCTGCCCGCCTTCGCCCAGGATGCCGACGGGGATGGGATCCCGGACGTCGACGAAGAATTGCTGGGGACCGACCCGAAGCTCAACGACGCACTCAAGGTGGTCCTCACCGACGGGGTCGAAGCGGAGGCGGCGCGGGCCAAGGCCGGCTACGACGCCGGCAAGGACATCGTCTCGGTCGAGTGCGCCAGCGTCGGCGGGAATCGCGTCCTGTGGCGGGTCAACTTCGCCGGCGAGCCGACCCTCAAGAACACCGTGCTGCACCTCTACGTCGACGCCGACGGCGATGAGCAGACCGGGCGGGAAGGCGGGCCGGGCGGCGCGGTGACGGGCACCGACTACATGATCAGCATCGTCGGCGGGTCGGCCGGCGTCGGGTACTACCAGCCCGATCACACCCGCGCCGCCGGGCCGGTCGCGACCGCCGTGACCGTCGGCAAGGCCGTGCTGATCACCGCCGACGTGGACCTGGGCCGCGACGCGCAGGGGCTGCGCTACAAGCTCTACGTGCTGTGTCACACGAGCAGCACCGACGGCCAGCCGCCGATGTCCGACTCCACCGGCAAGGTGCCGGTCGAGGGCGTGCCGATCTCGCCCAAGGACAAGATCCAGCGGCCGACCGACTTCACCACCAACGTCAACGTCACTGCTACCTATGGCCTGGACATCCTCCGCGCCCTGCTCCGCGACCCGGCCACCATCGAGGTGCGCTACGACCAGTTGGAGTGCGACGGGTACGAGATCGATCTCCAGACCCAGGACCGGTTCGGCAAGGTCAAGCAAACCCGCGCCCGGGGCAAGGTCACCGCGCGGGTGCCGAAGGCCGGGAAGTACCTGATCGGGTTCATGATGTACGACGGCGGCAACGACGAGCGGATCCTCTTCCGCGTCAACGGCGAGGTGGCCGGTTTCGCGGTCAGCAATCAGGACAACAACCGGACCTGGCTGTACTACCTGACCAAGCCCCGCGACCTCAAGGCGGGCGACCGGATCAGCCTGGAAGCCTGCGGCAGCGGCAGCCACGGCATCTGCAACGTGCTGTTCTTCCCCAAGCCTCCGCCCACCCGGAAAGTCGACTACCGGATCGGCAACCTCAAGGCCGCGGTGCCAGTCGGGACGCGGGGGAAGGCAACCATCTCCTGGACCACCGTCTGGCCGTCGGATTCCCGTTTCGAGTACGGGCCGACCACCCGCTACGGTCAGGTCGCCGAGGAGCAGTGCTACCGGCTGGTCCACAAGGTGCGCCTGGAGGGCCTGACCCCCGGCGCCACGTATCACGGCCGGGCGGTGGCCAAGGACCGGTCGGGCCAGCCGTACGCCAGTCCCGATTTCACCTTCACCGTGACCGACGTCAAGGCGCCGGCGACCAAGCCGGGCGTCACCAGCATCCCGCTGCGGGTGCGCAATCCGCACCCGGTCCCGGCGGCGCAGTGGCCGGTGACCGGCGGCGTGCCGTTCCCGCAAGGCCAGCTTGCCGGCGCCGAGCAGGTCCGCCTGACCCGCGACGGGCGCGAGGTGGCGGCCCAGATCGCGCCCACCGGCACCTGGCCCGACGGCAGCCTGAAGTGGGTCCTGGTGACTTTCCTGGCCGACCTGCCCGCGAACGGCGAGGCAACCTACACGCTCGAGTTCGGCCGGGACGTGAAGCGCGCGTCGGCCGCCGGGCCGCTGGCCACCGAATCGGCCGACGGAGTGACGGTCAGTACCGGCGCGCTGTCCTTCCTGATCGACCGCCACGGCCGCCTCGCGCGGGTCACTCGCGACGGGCAGTCGTTGCTCACCGGCAGTTGCGGCACGGTCCTGGCCGAAGCCAAGGCGACCAGTTCCGACGCCGCGGCCACCGCCGAGCTGACGATCGAAGAGAACGGCCCGGTACGGGCGGTGATCAAGACCGTGGCCGACCTGGCGGACGCCGCCGGCAAGCCGTCGTTCCGAGTCGAGCAGCGGCTCACCGCCTGGCGCGGCCGGGCCGAGGTCCAGGTCAGCCACACCTTCGTCAACACCCGGCCGGAGACGTTTACCAACCTCGAGCGCTTGTCGTACGAGGTGCCGCTCAAGGCCACCTGGCGTCTGCCGGTGGTCGAGGGTCAGGCCTTGGAGTTGGCGCCGGGCCAGGCCGCGGTCCAGCGCTTCGACCGCGAGGTGGTCGGCCCGGACGGTCGGCCGGTCAAGACCCGGCTGACCGGCGCGGCGCTGGCCGACGGGGCCGGGGTGGCGGTGCGCGACTTCTGGCAGCAGTACCCCAAGGGCCTGGCGGCCGACGCCACGGGTCTGCGGGTCGATCTCTGCCCCGACTTCGAGGAGGGACTGTACGACGCCTTCCCGTTCGAGAAGGAGGGGCACCAGCTCTACTACTACCTGCTCGGCGGCCACTACCGCTTCCGCCGCGGGACGGCCAAGACGCACGAGCTGCTCTTGAGCTTCGCGCCCGGTGACAACCAGGCGGCCTGCACGCTGTTCGGCGAGCGGCTGCTGCCCACGGCGCCGCCGGCCTGGTATTGCGACAGTCTGGCCTTCTACCACGTCCAGGCCCGCGACGAGCAGCGCTTCAAGGCGTACGAGGAGAGCGTCGACAAGAACGTCGCCGCCTACGCCGACCAGCGCGAGCGACAGCACGACTACGGCATGATGAACTACGGCGACTGGTACGGTGAGCGCGGCGCCAACTGGGGGAACATCGAATACGACACCCAGCACGCGATGTTCCTGGAGTACATCCGCTCCGGCAACCCGCTGGCGTTCCACCTGGGCGAGGCGGCTCAGGTCCACAACCGGGACATCGACACCGTCCAGTGGTCGTCCAACCCGCACGACCTGGGCGCGGTCTACGTCCACCAGATGGGCCATGTCGGCGGGTACTACGACCAGTCGGTGCCGGGCACCCTGGGCATCCCCAGCGCCGGGTACACCGTCAGCCACGCCTGGACCGAGGGCCACTTTGACCACTACTTCCTGACCGGCGACCGGCGCTCGCTGGAGACCGGCATGGCGGTGGCCGACTTCTTCATCGACAAGGAGCTCTCGCGGCCGTACGACTTCCTGAGCTGCCGCACGCCCGGCTGGCACCTGATCATGAACGCCGCGGCCCAGGCCGCGACCAACGATCCGTACTACCTCAACGCCTCGCGGGTGATCGTCGACCGGGTGCTGGAGACCCAGGACGTGGAGCCGCGGCCGATGCCGCTCTACCAGCAGGCGCCGGGCCGGACCACCCAGACCGGGGGCTGGACGCGGATGATGGTTCCCGGACACTGCACCTGCGAGCCGCGCCACCAGGGCAACGCGGGGTTCATGGTGGCCATCCTGCTGACCGGCCTGACCTACTACCACGACGTGACCGCGGAGCCGGCGGTCAAGCAGGCCATCATCCGCGGCGCGCGGTTCCTCTTGGAGGACACCTACAGCCCCGAGGTCCACGGCTTCAAGTACACCTCGTGCCCCAACATGCGGCACACGGCCGGGGCCACGCCGTTGATGGTCGAGGGCATCGCCCGGGCCTACCGCTGGACCAAGGACCCGTTCTTCAAGGACTGCTTGACCAACGGCCTGGCCGCCGGGGCGCGGGGCTCCGGGTACGGCAAGGGCTTCAGCATGTACTACCGCTGCGCCCCGCGTCTGCTGGCCGATCTGGTGGCCTGCGGGCTGACCCTGGACGAGCAGCTCAAGGTGGCCCTGGCGCCGTTCGTCCAGCCGGACTGGATGAAGCGCCTCAAGCCCGAGCAGCAGGTCTTGGTGCAGGCCGAGGCGTTCGCCGAACAGGGCGGCGGGGCCTGTGAGATCCGCGACGACCGTCACGGGGCCTACGGCAAGATGATCACCAAGTGGCACCAGGACGCCGGCCACTGGCTGTCCTGGCAGCTCCAGGTTCCGGCCGACGCGCGCTACCGGATGGTCTTCCGCTACGCCACCGACAGCCAGGCCACCCGGCGCAAGGTGGAGCTCGACGGCCAGGCGGTGCCCGGCGGCGCGAGCCTGGCTTTTCCCCGCACCGGCGGCTACGCGCTCAATCCCCGGGACTGGGGCTGGCTGACGCTCAAGGATGGCGGCAGGGAGATGATCGTCCCGCTGGCCAAGGGCGCGCACACCCTCAAGATGACCAACCTGGGCGACGGGCTCGCGCTGGACTTCATCCTGCTCGTGCGCGAGGACGCAGGCCCGATAGGGTAGCCGCCCGGTCCGGCGCGGAACCCGTAGGGGCGCACGGCCGGGCGCCCGATGGCAGAGCCACCCCTCGGTCCTGGCCGTGCGCCCCTACGGTGGGATGAGGGCCGAGGGCGCTCCGCCTCAGGGCTTGACGGTCAGGTCGAAGGTCTGCTCCGCCCGGCCCTTGAGCTGGTTCGTGACCGCCACCGTGACCGTGGCCGTGCCGGGCGCGGTGGGGGTGCCGTGCAGTTCGCCGGTGTGCTCGTCCAGCGCCAGCCAGTCCGGCCCCGAAGCCAGTTCGAAGTGGTTGATCTCGGTGTCCCAGAACTTGTTGTTGGGCTGCTGGTTGCCGCGGTGCTGCACGTCGCCCAGGGAGCGGAGGCTGCGCACCAGGTAGGTGTATTCTTGCCCGACCAGAGCGGTACGCGGTGGCTCGCCGACGATGAACGGGTGGGGCAGCTCGGCGAAGTCCGAGCAGCCGCTTGAGGTCCCGTTGGCGTCGATGGCCACCACCCGATAGTAGACCTGGTTCTGGTTCTCGGCCGTCGCCTCCGGCCCGGCCACCGGCAGCGAGGTGGCCGTGGTTTCGGCCAGGAAGTTGCCCGGCACCTTCCCACGGCAGTACGACTGGTAAGGCTCCTGGTGGACCGAGAAGCCCTTCTCGTCGCTGCCGTAGACCTCGTACCGGACCGGTCGCTCGCCGCGCGGGTTGGCCTGCCAGTGGAGCACGGCCCGGTGGCCGTCCAGCTCGACCCGGACGCCGACCGGCACGCGCGGTCCCTGCCAGGTGAAGGTGCGCGGCACGCTCCAGGCGCTCCAGACCCCGCGCGCGTCGCGGGCTCGCAGCCGCCAGTGGTAGGTCCGGTCGGGGCTGAAGATGCCGGTGTAGGGCACGGCCCACTGGGTCTGCGGGATGACCACGTCGAAGCTGGGCCGGTACGGCCAGGCGAAGTCCGGCCGCAGACTGACCTGCAGGTGGTACCGCGTCGCGCCCTCGACCGCCGCCCAGCGGAAGGGGACGATGGAGTCCTTGACCACCGCGCCTGCGGCGGGGTAGTCGGCCGCCGGAGGAGCGGGCGGGGTGACGCTGTCGCACTCCTGCCACTCGTGAGTGATCCGCAGGTGGTGAGCCACTTCGGTCTGGTCCGTGTACACCACCTGATTTCCGCCCAGCCGCAGGCGGGGCAGGGACAGGGGCCAGGCCATGACGTCGGTCTCGATGGTCAGCGCGGCCAGGTGCGACGCCGCGCCGGCCAGGCCGACGCGGACCTGGTAACCGTACTTGGCCGGCGCGCGGCGGACCTGCAAGGCCTGGTCGATGGACACCTCGGCGCGATGCAGGCCGGCGCCCGCGGCCTTCCACACGGTCTGCCAGGCGTCCTTCGCCACGGACACGTCAAGCTGGAAGCCGGCGTCCGCGGCGGCGCCGACGAAGTCGGCCCGGATGGCGCCGCCGCAGGCGGGGTAGGGTGCGCTGAGGTCGTACACCAGCGCCGCCTCCGGGCCGTCGCCGCAAAGCTCCGCATCGGCCCGCGACGACGGCACGATGCCGGCCGACGAGGCCGCGTCGCGGGCCACCGCCATGGCGTCCAGACGCGGCGTGTAGCGTAGCTTGGAGTTGCCGAACAAGAGCGGGATGCGGTACCACTGGTCGCTCTCGGCGCAGACCTTGCCGAGGTTGTCGAAGCGCAGGAGCAGGGCCTCGCCGGGCCGGAGGGTGAGATCCAGGCGGTGGCCGTGGGTGGTCGATTCGTGCTTGCGATCGTCCGCGCCGAACAGTGCAGCGACGCTGTCGCTGTCTGAGAACCGGCCGACCTCCGGCCCGTAGTTCAGCTCCCGCCGGACCAGGTCGTGGTCCCGAGCCAGTTCATCGCCGCTGACCGGACGTTCGTTCTCGCGGTCGAGGTAGAAGCAGTCCTGGTCGATGTCGATGAACTGCAGTTTGCCGTCGACCATGGCCTCGCACTGTACGTGGCCGTCGAGTGCCCGATTCACCGACCCGAGCAGACCCAGGTGGTGGAACAGCGAGGCGCCGGCGTTGCCGTCGTCGTCGCACAAAGCCAGGCCGTAGACGTTGAGCAGCTTGACCGGATCGTGCGGCTCGCTGTTGGCGAACAGCGGCAGCTCATGGTAACGGCTCGCGCGGAAGCGCTGCCAGATCAGGTAGACCTGGTCCTGAACGGTGCCCGCGCCTCGGGTCAGATCGGCCAGCAGGCTGGGCAGGTCGTGCCAGTCGCCCTGTCCATTGACCACCAGGCGCGGGTTGACCACCGGCACGTCGCCGACATTCTCCAGGGTCAGCGCCACGTTCGGCTGGAACGCGGTCTGGATGTCGGTGTGCGAGCGCGTGGTGGTGTTGTCTTCGTCCAGGACGCCGGCCAGAGACAGGGCATAGTCCACCCGCGGGCCGGTGGCCTCGATCACCTGCCGCCGCTGCGCCGTGGCCGGGATGGGCGCCAGTCGGATTGGCGCGGCCGAGACGGCGAGTGGCAGTAGACAGAGCGCCATGGCCGTGGCGCTCATGTCCGGCCTCGTGCGGCCACGACCTCGGCGAGGGCCGGGATGCTCACCGGCGCCCCGGTGTCGATGCTCTCCACCGCGCCGGCGGCGATGGCCACCGAACCGCGGCCGTCGCGGGCGTTGGGCCGTGCGCCTTCGTCCCGCAGGGCCGCCTCGATCACCGCGTCGCGCATCAGGTCGTCGGCGCCGTAGTGCCCGCCGCCGCCGGGGGCGGCGCGGATCAGCTCTGGCTCCTCGCGCAGCCGGTGCAGGTGGATCACCCCGTTCTCGTCCTCGGTCTGGCCCATGACCAGGCTCACCCGCCCCTCCGAGCCGATGAAGGTGAACTCGCGCTTGTAGTCCGGGGTGAAGTGGATCTCGTGGTAGCTGACCCGCGCGCCGTTGTGGTAGTCGGTGAGCACCAGCGTGTTGTCCTCGACGTCGGCCGCTGGGTCCCACACGCAATGGTCCTTGGCATGCTCGCCGCGCTCCATGGGCGGCTGGTCGGCGTCGAAGGCGTAGGGACAGGTGTCCCGTTCGTCGCAGTCGCGGCAGAAACGGCCGGCGTAGCGGGGGTCCTGCCCGAAGAAGTCCTTGCCCCCGGTGGCGTAGACCCGGCTCGGTTCGGAGTCGACGAAGTCGTTGATCAGATCGATGGAGTGGACGCCCTTCTGCAGCAACAGCCCGCCGCTGAACTCCCGCTTGCGGTAGTCGCGCCGGAAGTAGGTGAAGCCGCGGCCGACCGAATCGACACAGTACCCGGTGATCAGCTTGCCGATGGCCCCGCCTCTGAGCATCTCGCGGAGCTTGACCACCGGTATGGCGTAGCGCAGCTCCAGCCCGACCACCACGTGCCGGCCGGTTTCCGCCGCCGCCCGGCAGATCTCGTCCGCCTGGGATATGGTCTGGCACATCGGCTTCTCGACGTAGACGTGGCACCCGGCGCGCAGGCCGAGCAGCGTCAAGGCGTGGTGGGTGCGGTCGGGCGAGGCCACGAACAGCCAGTCCGGCGACTCCTGGTCGATCATTTCGGCCACGTCGCCATAGGGCGTGTAGTCGATGCCGTCCAACCGCTCGCGGCCGTTGGCGAAGGCTTCCGGATTGCGGTCGGCGATGGCCACCACGCGACAGCGCGGGTGCTGGTCATAGGCCTGGGCCAGGTATGCCCCGCGGCCCTGGGCGCTGATCACGGCGATGCGCAGCTCGTCCAACGTCTGGCTCCTTGCCGCGGCAGCTTAGCACACCCGCGCCGGCGCGGCGAACTCCCGCCGGGCAGGAACCAGGCCCGCCGCGGCCAACGTCCCGGACCGGGACCCAGCCCCATGAAACCCAGCCGACTCCCCGTCCTCGTCCTGATCGCCCTGTCCTCCGCCGCGCGAGTGCGCGGTGCGGAGGTCGTGGTCCGACCCGAGCGCGCCGTGATCGTCCTGCCGGCCGAGGCCGACGCGGTCAAGAAGACGGCCGCCGAGGAGCTGCGTCAGCACTTCAAGCTCGTCACCGGCGCCGACCTGCCGCTCATCGCCCAGGGCGACGCGCTCGACGGCCGGTACCCGTTCCGGGTCGGCCTGCCGGCGCCGAATGACGTCCAGCCGCTGGCCCCGGAAGAGGCGCGCTGGGCCGTGACCGCCGAGGCGACGGACCTTTACGGTCAGGACCAGGGCGCGTGCGGCACGCAGTTCGCCGTCTACGGCTTTCTCGAGGACCAGCTCGGCGTGCGCTGGATCCGGCCCGGCGACGAGGGCATCGGCTTCCAGCCGCGGGCCGAGCTGCGGCTGACGGTCGGTCGGTCGTCCTGGGCGCCCCACCTGGAGTTCCGCAAGATCCGACCCGACGTGCGCCCCGGCCGCGGGTATCCGCAGCGGAAGGAGGGGACCGGCGAGTTCTATGATGACTTCGCCCGCACGGAACAGGAGCACGACCGCTACGCCGCCGACGTGTTTCTCTGGCAGCGACGGATGCGCATGGGCCAGCACGGCGGCCTCGACTACGGCCACGCCTTCACCGGCTGGTGGGACAAGTACGCCGCGACGCATCCCGAGTACTTCGCCCTCAACCGGTGGGGCAAGCGGGAGCCCGAGCTGCGGGTCGACCCCGGCGCCAAAACGCCCGCCTTCAGCGCGCAGGACAAGGAGTCGGTCAAGCTCTGCTGCGCCAACCCGGACGTGGCCCGGGCCATCGTCGCCGAGTGGCTGAAGACCGGGCGGCGCACCAAGCGGATCAACGTCTGCGAGAACGACCAGGTGTGGGGTTTCTGCCGCTGCCCCGACTGTCTCGCCCTCGACGGCCGTCCGGCGGGTGCGCCGCTGGAGCAATACCTGTCCGGCCTGGCCGACCGGTATGTCCACCTGGCCAATCAGGTGGTCCGCGAGGCGCGCCAGCATGACCCGGAGGCCGGCGCCACCATCTACGCCTACGAAGCCTTCGAGCAGCCGCCGCGGCGGGAGAAGCTCGAGCCGAACATCGCCGTGGTGATCGTCCCGACCTCGGTCGACCTGGCCGAGGTGGACCGGCTCTTCGCCGGCTGGAAGGCCGCCGGCGCGACCGTGGTGGCGACCCGGCCCAACTACCCGGGCTACTACGAGACCCTGGCCCTGCCCATCGGCGCCGAGCGGCACCTGTTCCAGGCCTTCCAGGCCACCCGCCGGCACGGCTGCGTCGGCGCCGACTACGACTCGCTGGTCGGCCACTGGCCGGTCCACGGGATGATCGACTACGTCGTCGCCCGCGCCTTCAGCGAGCCGGACCGGCCGTTCGAGTACTGGGAGGACCATTACCTCGCCGGCTACGGCCCGGCCGCGCCGGAGGTCAAGGAGTACTTTGCCTGGTGGCGGACCGAGCTGTGGGACCAGCGCCTGCTCCCGGACCTGGACAAGATCGTCACCAGGGGCCGCTACCACAACTTCGCCCGCGGCCTGATGTGGTCGCTGGAAGCGTACTACCGGCCGGAGGACTTCGACCGGACCGACGCCATCCTCGCCCGCGCCGCCGCCCGGGACCTCACCCCGGCGCAACGGGACATGGTCAACCAGCTCGTCCTGGCCAACCGCAATGCCCGGCTGACGTACCAGGCGGTGGTCACCAGGGGCGTGCCCAAGTTCGAGCAGTCTCAGGCGCTGCTGGAGTTCCGCAAGCAGCACGCCGCCGACCTGCACTTGAACTGGATGGGCCTCTACTCGGCGGAGTCGCGCTTCGGCGACATGACCGGCCTGCGGACCGCCGAGCGGCTGAAGGCCTACCCGCAGCCCTGGACGCCCACCGGCTTGGCCTGGAACTTCAAACCCGACCCCGGCAACGTCGGGCTGACCGAGAAGTGGCAGGAGCTGCCGCGGGAGCAGACCCGGCAGTGGGACCTGCTGCGGACCGACTTCATCTGGGAGAACCAGTACGACGGCGAGGCGTTCCCCAAGGCGGAGCTGCGCGCGCAGCTCAAGCACTACGACGGCATTGGCTGGTACGCCACTTCCCAGCCCATGCCCGCGGTGCTGAAGGGGCGTGAGATTATCCTCTACTTCGGCGCGGTCGACGAGTCGTGCCAGGTGTATGTCAACGGCCAACTCGCCGGCCAGCATCTGTTCGAGAAGGCCGGCGACGAGGCCACGCCGTTCGAGATCCGCATCGATCCCTACCTCGACTGGGCCAAGGGCCACCAGAACTTCACCGTCCGGGTCGAAGACCGCTCCGGCGCCGGGGGCATCTGGAAGCCGGTCTGGCTCCTCTCCCGCCTCCCGCCACCGGCCGCGGCGCCGTGAGCAAGATTCCGGTTCCTGTTCGGCGAGTCGGCGCTGCCTGGCTGCCTGTCCGGGATGAGCGGGTCAGCGCGTGCTAGAATAGGGGTGGAGGGTCCCGATGAGCTTCCAGGAGATCATCGACCAGTTGAAGACACTGGAGCCAGCCGAGCGTCGCCAGGTGCGGGACGCGATCCTGGCGCTCGTCGCGGCGGATGGTTCACTCGCGCCGGCACCGGAGGCCCGTGCCGACGAGGCCTTCGAGCGTCTGGCACGCGGCTGGTGTCACGGCGGCGGCAGGCCGATTGCCGACACCATCGACCAGACGCTCTATAGCCACCGCCCGTGAAGCCGCGCGCCTTTGTTGACACCTGGGGCTGGGTGGCCTGGGCGGTGGCGGATGATCCGGCGCACGCCCGAGCCGAGCAGGTCATGCGGCGACTCCAAACCGACGGCGCGCTGCTGGTCAGCAGCAACTTCGTGCTAGCGGAGGCCCTGACGCGATTGCGCTACGACTTCGGCTTGGCGGACGCCCTGTTTCTCCTGGAGACCGCGCAACTGCTGGAGGACAGCCGAGCGGCGGAGTTGGTGACCGTCGACGAGCCGCTCTGGCAGGCCTCGCTCTCCTGGTTCCGGCGCTTCACCGATCAGCGGTTCTCGATGGTCGACTGTACCTCGTTCGCGATCATGCAGGCCCAGGGCATCAGCGACGCCCTGACGGCCGACCGGCACTTCGCCGTGGCGGGCTTCACGCCGCTGGGCGCTTGAGCTACTCATCGAGCGGCGGCACGCCGGACCAGGGCTCCAAGTTCTCGGCCGTGGGCCACCGGCCGGGTAGCCGGCACCGGCGAGCCATTCGCGACGCGGGAGCGCCTCACGGGCTACAATGAAAGCGGCCGCCCGGCGTGGAGGGTGAGCGATGAGCCAGGTCCCAACCGAAATCCTCTTTCTGGTCGAAGAAGACCCCACTGGCGGCTTCACGGGCCGCGCCGTCGGTGAGGCCATCTTCACCGAGGCCGACACCTGGCCGGATCTCCAGCAGCAGGTCCGGGACGCGGTGCGGTGCCACTTCGACGAGGGCGGAGCACCGAAGCTGGTCCGGCTTCACTACCTCCGCGAGGAAGTGCTGGCCGTATGAGGCTCCCCCGCGACGAGCAGGATGTCGCGCACCGGCGGCCAACAGTGCCCTCCGGAGAGGGCAGATGATCTCGGTTTGTGGCGGAGTGTGGCTGGCGCTGGTGGCGGTCGCCGCCGGCGAGGTGACCGTTCAGAACGCCGGGTTCGAGGAGGTCGTGGCCCTCAAGCCCGGCGCTGACGGATTGGTCAACGGCTGGAAGCTGACCGACCCGGCGACGGCGCCGAAGGGGTGGTCGCTCAACGTCTCCTATCCCGGCGAGCTGAGCCTGCCGACCGACGGCGCGCACGCCGGGCAGCGGCATCTCAAGCTGACCGCCGGCGCCCGCGACGCGCACGTCTACCAGATGCTGACCGGCCTCGAGGCGGGGCAGTGGTACAAGGTTTCGGCCTGGCTCCGCAAGGGCCGCGCGGTGGTCGGGTTCTACGAGTACTCCTCCGGCCCGCCGCCCCAGCCGCGGTACCATCTCTGCGCACAGCTCCAGGCCGGCGACCGCTGGGAGCAGACCAGCGGCTACTTCCGGCCCGTCACCGAGGGGTTCAAGCAGGCGGCGCTGGTCGTCCACGTGCCCGCCAACGGTTCGGTGGAGGTGGATGACATGCGCGTCCAGCCGCTCAACCTGCCGCCCGTCGACCCCAATTCCCCGCCGCTGGTGTTCGAGAACCCGCGGCTGCGCTTCGCCGTCTCGACGGAAGGCCGCGTGGTCGAGTTCCGCGACAAGGTCGGCGGGCAGAGCTATCTCGCCGAGGGCGTGCCGTTCCCGCTGGTGACCGCCACCCGCGACGGCGCGACCCAGGCGCTGCACCGGCTGGAGCGCGACGGCGAGATGCTCACCGCGCGGTTCCTGGACGATGCGGTGCGGGTCAAGCTGCGCCTCATCACCCGCGACAGCCACTTCCGGATCGAGATCGTCGAGGTCCAGCCGGACGACCTGGACTCGGTCACCGTCGAGCTGCCGGTGAAACGGCTGGCGAAGGTCGGCGGCGCCTTCGGCGCGACCTATGACGACACCTTCGGCGCCTGCCTGTTCTGCCTGACGCCCAACGCCACCACCCGGATGATCGCCACCACCGATCTGGCCCGCCTGCGCGGCGTGGCCTCGCGGCGCGGCGATCTGGTCGGAGCGGCCTTCGCCCTGGTGGCGGCGCCGGCGGACAAGTTCCAGGCGGCGGTGATGGACACCGAGAAGGCCAACGGCCTGCCCTGCCCGATGCTCGGCGGCGAGTGGGCGCGGGTCTCCAAGAAGGCGCGGCAGTCCTACCTGTTCGCCACCGACGCCTCCGAGGAGAATACCGACAAGCTGATCGAGTACGCCCGGATCGGCGGGTTCGGGACCATCATCTACCTCAAGAACAACGTCTTCGCCAACCACGGGCACTTCGACATCAACCCGACCAACTTCCCCCACGGGCTCGACGGCCTGAAGCAGTCGATGGCCAAGATCCGCGCGGCGGGGATGGATGTCGGGGTTCACGTCTTCGGGCCGTCGGTTTCGCCCGACGATCCGTACGTCACGCCCAAGCCCGACGACCGTTTGTTGTACGTCCCCTGCCCGCCGCTGCTGGAGGCGCTGGACGAGAAGTCGGCCACCATCGCCCTGGCCGGCGAGCCGCCGATGCCGCCGAAGGGTCCGGAGTCGCGGGCCTTCCCCGGCCGCTACCTGCGGATCGACGACGAGATCATCGCCTTCGGCGAGGCGCAGGCCGGCCCGCCGTTCCGCTATACCGGCTGCCGGCGCGGCGCGCTGGGGACCAAGGCGGCGGCCCACGCGCCTGGCGCGCAGGTGCGCGGGATGCTGGCCATGTGGGGCTTCTTTCTGGTCGATCCGGACAGCACCCTGGCCGACGAGGTGACCGCCAATTTCGCCAAGGTGGCCAACGCCTGCTCGTTCGACCTGGTCTACTTCGACGCCAGCGACGGGATCCTCAACCAGTACACCGACGGCGCCTACTACCGCAGCAAGATGCACCTGGCCTACTACCGCAAACTGGCCAAGGACGTGCTCTACCAGACCAGCACCGGCACCGGGTCGGACCTGCTCTGGCACCTCGTCCCGCGCAGCGCCTCGGCCGACGGTCACGGCGACATCAAGGGCTACCTCGACGACCGCTGGCCGGGCATTCTCAACATGGGCAACAACTGGACCAAGGCCGACATCGGCTGGTACTACTGGTTCCGCGACGTGCGCCCCGACCAGATCGAGTACGTCTGCGCCAAGGCCGTGGGCGTCGAGGGCTCCATCTCCCTGGAGACCTCCCGCGAGGCGCTCGAGCGGCTGGCCCAGAGCCGGCAGATGATGGAGACCATCGGCGCCTGGGAGCGTTGCCGGGCCGCCGACCCGTTCGGCGCCGAGATCAAGGCCAAGCTCCGCGAGCCGAAGAAGGACTTCAAGGTCTTCGGAGCGGGCAAGTCGTGGAGCCTCTACCGCGCCGCCTACGAGGAGCCGGTGACGGTCGATCAACTCGACGGCCGGCAGAACGTGTGGACCATCAAGAACGAGCTCGGCGTGACCTGCGACCTGGGCGTCGAGCTGGTCCGCGGCAGCCGGCCGGTGCCCACCGCCGACTACGGCGCGCCCGGCGCGCTGACCATCGAGACCTTCGACGACGCGACGCCGTACGCCGGCAGCCAGCGCAACGACTTCGAGAAGTTCGTGCAGGGCGGCGACAAGCAACTGACCGAGACCGGCCCGGTGCGCAGCGGCGTGACCCAGCGCTACACGCTGAGCAAGGACGATCCGCGGGTCGGCCCCGCCTGCCTGGTCTACGCCGCCGAGAACCAGGGCGAGGCCGGCGGCTGGGGCGGCATCGGCCGGCGCTTCGCGCAGCCGCTGGACCTCAAGGAGTACCGCGCCCTGGCCCTGTGGCTCCACGGCGACGGGAAGCTCGAGACCATCCGCGTCCAGCTCCGCGACAGCGCCGGCAAGTACGCCGACTGGACGTTGCCGATCAATTTCACCAACTGGCGCCTGGTCAGCTTCGACCTGCCCCAGAGTGGGTTCGACGCGAGCCGGGTCGAGTACCTCTTGTTCTACTTCAACAACATCCCGGAGAAGATGAAGGTCGAGGTCCGCTTCGACGACGTCAAGCTGCTCAAGGCCCTGCAGCCGCCCGGCGCGATCGGCCGGCCCGTCCTGGAGATCAACGGCCGGGCGGTGGAGTTCCCGGTGGAGCTGTCGGCCAAGCAAGCCATCACGGTCGCCGGCCCCGACGGGGTGAAGCTGTGGCCGGGCGGGATGGCGGCGTCGAAATCGCTCAAGCTCCAGCCCGACGCCTTCCGCCTGAAGCCGGGTGAGAACAAGGTGACCTTCACGACCAGCCAGCCGAAGACCTATCCGGGCGACGTGCAGGTGCTCTTGTACCGGTTGTGGCCGATGGAGAAGTAGCCCGGCGATGTGCTGCCAAGGCGCGGCGCCGGCGGCGAGCAATCAGGAGCTGCTCGACCGGATGGAACAGGCCTGGGAGACCGCGGTGGCCGCCTTCTGGTCGCCGCGGACCAGCCTCTTCTACACCACGCCGCCTGACCAGGTGCCGAGTGCCGCGCAATATGCCCGGTGCGAGCCCAACCGCCACGCTTCCGGCACCGGCGGCGAGGACTGCGCCATGTTCGGCGGCATCTTGCTGGCCGCGATGTGCGACTGCTTCGCGGCCACCGGCGACCCGGACGTGGCGGCCCGGGCGCGCAGGGCCTGGGACGGGCTCAAGTTGCTGGCCACCGTCCACGGCCAGCCGGGCTTCATCGCGCGGGGCGTGTGCGTCGAGGACGGCCGGTCGATCTACCCCGGCTCCTCGCGCGACCAGTTCACCCACGTCGTGCACGGCGCCTGGCGCTACCACCACAGCCCGTTGAGCGGTGACCCCGAGCGGCAGGCGATCGCCGGCATCCTGGGCGCGGTGGCGGACAAGATGACCCGCGAGGTGACCTTCGCCAACGGGTACAGCTTCCGGTTCGCCGACGGCGTGGCCGACGACCGCGGGGTGTCGCGGATGCGCAACGTCCGGGTCCACGAAGCGGCGCGACTGCCGATGCTCTACGCGGCGGCCTGGGACGTGGCCCGGCGAGACGAGCACCGCCGGCGGTGGCGCGAGTATCTGCCACCGGCGATCCACCAGTCGCTGGACTTCGACACCACCCCGGAGGCGGAACTGAAGCGCTGGGTGCCGGCCTATTCGGTGCTGCAGATGCAGGCCTCGCTGGAGCTGCTCTTGGCGGTGGAGCCGGAGCCGGCCATGGTCGTGGCGATCCGCGACGCCATGCGGCGCGTGGCGGAGTACGCCGAGACCAGCCCGTTGTTCGACCTGACCACCCGCGGCGCCCGCGAGCGCGCCGAGGTGATCGAGGGTCAGATGATGAGCCCGGACTACACGCTGAGTGACAGACAGCAGGCGCACCTGCGCGAGTCCATCGCCCGGTTGGAGCCCGGCCGCGATCCCGCCGCCGGGTACACCCTCCTGGGCGCGTACTGGCGGGCGAGGCGGGCGGGCTTCTTCAGGCCCTGACGACCGGCCCGACTGCCGATTGCCTCCGGCCGCCTCAGATGCTCGGCACCGGCGGCTCGGTGCCGCCGCCGGGTGGGACCGGGGCGGCGGCGACGGTTACCTTGACCGAGACGCTGAGGCTGTCCGTGCCGTCGCTGGCGGTGACGGTGATGGTCCGCTCGACCGCCTGCCCGGTGCCGTTGCCCGGGACGAGGGCCGTGCCGACGAAGCCGCCGGCCTGCTGGGCGGTGAAGGTGAAGGCCTGGCCGCCGACCACCGCGCCGCCGAGCTGGACCGCGCTGCCCTCGGGATCGCTGGCGATCACGGTCACCGTGACCTCGCCGCCGATGAAGCTGAGCGAGGTCGGCGCCACGCTGGCCGACAGCGACGGCGGGGTGTTGACCGAGCCGCCGGTGCCGGTCACTGCCTGGCCAGCGGAGCGGAAGGTGATCTGGATCCGGGCGCCGGAGTCGACGAAGATGATGGTCACCTCGCAGACCGACCCGTCGGTGCCGGTGATGACGCCGTCGATGCGGTTCGCCGAGATGGCGGTGACGGTCATCCCGGTGCGGTTGAAACGCCCGTCCGAGGAGGTGATGACCACCAGCACGTCGCCGGCCGAGGCGGCGCGGGAGTCGGTGATGGTGGCGGTGATGGTCGTATCGCCGGTGAATCCGGCGCCGTTGACCGGTGACGTCTCGTAGGTCCGCGTGCCGTTGAACGGGACGTAGTCGACCTCGGCCGACCCGCCGCCGCCGCCCCCGCCGCAGCCGCTCAGGCAGGCCGCCAGCGCCACCGCCGTCAGGCGGGCCGAACGATTGAGGTGCCTCATCCGCCGCTCCTGGTGTACCGGTTTCATCGCAGCGTGACCGTCCGGACGGCGCGGTTGACGGCGCCGTCAGGCGACAGCGCCGCCGCCTCCAGGACGTACGTCCCGCGCGGCAGCGCGCGGCCCTCGGCGTCGCGCCCGTCCCAGGCCACGGCCACCGTCCCTGCGGTCTCGGCCCGCGCCCGCAAGACCCGCAGCTCGCGGCCACCCAGCCCGCGGACGGTGACGGTGAGGTCGGCGGGACCGGTCAAGGTCAACTGGATGGCCCCGCCGCCGCGGGTGGTGACCGCCGACAGCGCGCCGATCAGCGAGCGCTCGACCCGGCCCGGCCCGGCGCGGAGCCGGAATCGCCGGGCTTCGCCGCGGGTGGCGGTGTACTGGTACGAGCCGCGGGTGTTGAGGACGATGGTCCGCCCGGTGGTCTGATCGGTCAGCTCGACCAGCACCCCGCGCGGGAGCTGCCGCAGGAGGCTCGGCCAGCGCAGCACCACCTCGCCGGGCTCGGGACTGGCCGCCAGCAGTTGCCAGACCTGCTCCGGCCCGGTCCCGCGGAGGCTGATAGCCGACCGGGCGCCGGTCTCGTCGAGCAGCGTCAGCGCGGTCTGGCCGTCGTCCGCCAGCGGCGGCGCCGGCACCTCCAGGCCGCGGCCGACGCGCGTCGAGACGCCGACCACCACCTGCCCGCCGCCGGCCTCCAGCCCGATGGCCCAGTCGCCCGGCGCGGCGGCCGGCGCGGCGCGGCCCGACGCTCCCGGCGCCGGCAGCCGCAGCGCGACGTTGTCCACCAGCGCGTTGGCCCAGAACCCGGCCAACCTCGGGATGGACTTCAGCGCGGTCTCGAACCCGGGCAGCGACAGCCCGCAGACCAGCTTGTGCCGGGCGGTGGCCGCGTCGTAGATCCAGGCGACCGGCGAGACGGCGCTCCAGGTCGACGAATCGCTCAGCGCGCCGAGGTCGGTCCCGTTGACCAGCACCCGGAGCTGCGCGGCGTCCCACGACAGCACGCCGTCGAACGGGTTGGCGACGTTGCTCCAGCCTTTGGCCAGCGGCAGCGTGAACGGCGCGTTGGGCGTGGCGACGCCCTGGACGTCAAGCTGCACGGCGGCATTCAGCCGCAGCCACAGGCCGACGCCCGGGGCGAAGTTGAACGAGACTGGCGCGCGGCTCGGGGCCGGGTACTCGACGAATGCCGAGGTCACCGGATCGAACCGGGCCAGGCGCCACTGGCCGCCGCCCAGCACCGCCGGCGGGGTGGGATCGAGCGGCGCGGTCGGCAACCCGAGGAAGTGCAGGCCGGCCGGCAGATTGACCGTCAGGCCGGACACCGGGTTGGCGGTGAAGATGACCGTGGCCGACAAGGTGAGTCCCAGCGGCCGGACCGTGAAGGTGACCGTGCCGGGGCTGGTGGTGGTCACCGTGGCGGTGGCGCGACCGTCCGGATCGGTCGCCGCGGCCGGCTGGGTGACGCGCACCCCGGCCGACGGCGAGGCCGTCACCAGCAGATCGGCCGGCGCCACGCTCGGCACCGGGTTGCCGGTGGCGTCCTTGAGGAGGATCGTCAGCGTGATAGTGCTCTGCCCGTCGGCGATGGCATTGGACGGGTCGGCGGCGAGCGAGGACTGCGCCGCCGCCGGCGTTCCGGCGATCACGTCGAAGGTTTGGCTGACGACGCCCGGCAGCCCCGTGGCGGTGGCGATCAAGGTGTAGCCGGCGCCGGTCACGTTGAGCTTCAGGCCGGTGAAGGTGGCCACGCCGTTGACCGCGTCGACGCTGGTGGCGCCGGCCAGACTGGTCCCGGTCGGGTTGCTCTGCAGCGCCACGGTCACCTTGTTGGTGGCGCTGGGGACGGTGTTGCCGAACTGGTCCTGGACCGCCAACTGCACCGGCGGGGACATGGCCACCCCGGCCTGGACGGTGCCGGGCTGCCCGGTGAAGGCCAGCCGCGAGATGGCGCCGGCGTCGGCGATGATGGTGAACGGGCTGCTGGTGGCGCCGGTCAGGCCGTCGGCCGCGGCGGCCAGCGTGTAGTCGTTGCCGGCTTTGTCCAGCGACAGGGTGGTGAAGGTGGCCACGCCGCTGACCGCCGCCACCGCGACGGTGCCGAACAGGGTGGCCCCGCCCGGGTTGGCGCCGATGGCCAGGGAGATCGTCGCCGTGGAGGATGTGACGGTGTTGCCGTAGGTGTCCAGCACCGCCACCGAGGGAGCCGGGGAGATGGTCGCGCCGGCGGTGGTGTTGCTCGGCTGGACGGTGAACGACAGGCTGGCCGCGGCCGCCGGCGAGACGGTGAACGAGACGCTGGTGGCGCTGCTCAGCCCGTCGGCGGTGGCGCTGAGCGAGAAGCCCTGGCCGGCCTTCTTGAGCACCAGAGCGGCGAACGACGCCGTGCCGCCGCTGGCGGACACCGTGGTGGCGCCCTCCAGCGTGGCTCCGGCCGGCCCGGCCGCCAGGCCGATGGTGATGGCGTTGGCCGCGCCGCTCACCAGGTTGCCGAACTCGTCCTGCACGGTCACCTGCACCGCCGGGGCGATGGCCTGGCCGGCGGTGGTGTTGCTCGGCTGAACGGTAAAGGCCAGCTTGACGGCGACGGTATTGGTGACGGTGAAGCCGTCACTGGTGGCGCTGGCCAAGCCGGAGGCCTGGGCGATCAGCGAGTACCCCGATCCGGCCAGGTCGACGCTCAGGTCGGAGAAGGTGGCCACCCCGCTGGTGGGGATCGCGGCCGTGATGCCGGACAGCCGGCCGCGCGGCGGGTTGGCGATCAGCGTCATGTTGACGGTGGTGGTCGCCGCCGGCTGGAGATTGCCGTACTGATCTTGGATCTGGACCTGAACCGCGGGGGTGAAGGGCGAGCCGGCGGCCGTGGTGGACGGCTGGACCAGGAACGCGACCTGCGCCGCCGGAGCCGGGGTGATGTCGAAGCTGTTGCTGATGCCGGTGGTCAGGCCGGTGGCTGACGCGGTCAGGGTGTAGCCCGCGCCGGTCTTCTGAATCGCCAGATCGTTGAATGTGGCCACGCTGTTGACCGCGTTCCGGGTGGTCGTGCCGAGCAAGGTCGCCCCGACCGGGTTGGTCCCGATGCCCAGGCTGATGCTGTGGGTGGCGTTGGTGGCGGTGTTGCCCCACTGATCCTGCACGGTGATAGTGATCGCGCTGAACGTGGCGCCCGCCTGGATGGTGGCCGGCTGCGTGGTGAAGGCGAGCTGCGCCGCCACGTCGGGCGAGACGTTGAAGGCATTGGTGACGGCCGAGGTCAAGCCGCTGGCGGCGGCGGTGAGCCGATAGCCGTTCCCGGCTTTCCGAATCGACAAGGTGGTGAAGCTGGCCACCCCGTTTGAGGCGGCGACGGTGCTGGTGCCCGACAGCTCCGCGCCGGCCGGACCGGAGGTGATGGTCAGGGTGACGAAGTGTGTGGCGCTGGACACCTTCTGCCCCACCGAGTCCTGGATGGTGACGGCGATGGTGCTCAGGGTCTGCCCGGCGGTGGTGCTGGTCGGCTGCTGGGTGATCGCCAGCTTGGCCGGCGGGCCGGTGACGGTGAAGCTGTTGTTGAGCGTGGCGGTCTGGTCGTCGCCGTTGGTCAGAAACAGGTTCCACGCGCCGAGGTGGGTCGACGGCACGCCGGACAGATCGAAGCTGGCGCTGATGCTGGTGCCGCTGTTGACGGTCTCGCCGGCGGCCTCGACGGTGCGGGTGTCGGGGTTGCCGCCGACGATGGCGGTCTTGGTGATCTTCAGCTCGGCCACCTCGACGAACCCGGTGCCGGTGACGGTGACGTTGACCACCCCGTTGTTGCCGGAGCTGTCTGGGGTGATGCCGCTGAGGGTCGGCGGCGGGCCGATGACGGTGAAGCCCTTCTCCAGCTTGCCGCTGGTTCCGTCCGGGTTGCTGACGGTGACGTCGTGCTTGCCCCCCGGCGCATTGGCGCCGATGGTGAAGTCGACGATCATCTTCTCGGGCGAGACGTACTCGATGTCGTCGATGGTCACGCCGGTGCCCAGGCTGACCTGACTGTCGCCGAACTGGAACTCGGTGCCGATGATCTCGACGTTGGTCAGGCTCTGGCCCTGGTTGCCCGAGGTCACGGAGATGCTGGTGACGGTGGGCGGCGGGCCCGCGGGCGGGCCGCTGGGCGGCGGCGGGCCCTGGGCGACGACCGGCACCGAGGCCGCCACGGCGATCAGCAGACCGCTCGCCAGCCGGACTGGCCGGCAGAGCCGGCCGGACCGGCTGGAACGCTTGGTGGCTGTCACGATCTCGACTCCTCCCAGATCAGCGAGCGACGATCCGGAACGCTCGGTCAGCGGATCCCGTGGACGCGAACTCGTACCGGCCACCCGGCGCCATCACCGTCCGCCGCCCGGTGGCCAGATCCGCCAACTCGAGCCGGGTGCCGGCCGGGACCAGGGACAGGTCCGGCCAGGTCAAGGTCACCGTCTGGCCGCCCAGACCCCGGCCGACCACTTGGAAGTCCCAGGCCTGCACCGCCCGCGAGGCGGGCTGGAACCCGCCGGCCCGGGGCCAGCCGGCGGCGCGGGTGGGAGCGCCGAAACGCAGCGTCAGGTAGGCCACGCCCGCTGGCGGCGCGGGTGGCTCCGGCAGGTCGGGCAGCTCGCCGACGCCGAAGTAGTTGTCAGGATCGGCGCAGCCGCCGGCCTCGACCGCCAGCCGCGCCACCCAGCCGGCCAAGCGCGGCGCGGCGGACCGGGCCGAGCTGCTGCCCGCGCCTGGGTACGGCCAGGTCACGCCCACATCCTGGGTGACCGAGAACCAGTACCCGCGCCCCGGCTGGAGGTCCCGCCGCGCGCCGGGCATGGTGGCCGAGACCAGCGAGTAGCCCCGCTGATAGGCGTAGGTCTGGTCTTCCGGCAGGATGGGATAGGTCCAGGCCACGTCGTCGACGTACCCGGCGGTGATCGCGTCGGCCAGCGAGACCTCGCCGCCGGCGGTGTCGGGCGTCGGGTCGATCAGCAGCGACGAGAACGGCACCGGCTCGGTGAACGGGACGCCGATCAGGTTGTAGCCGCTCGGCGCCGAGCCGAAGTACAGCTTGGCCTTGAAGTCCGCCACCCGCGGGACGAACACGCCGTTCCAGATCTTCGAGGCCACCCGCCAGTAGCCCATCCCGTCCTGGAGGTGGGTGAAGCCCTTGGACTGGTCCGGGGTGCTGTGCCAGATGTAGTAGCGGTACTTCTGGAACACCGGGTCGGCGGTGAGGGCAGGGTCCCACATCATCAGGTACGCGTTGCGGTCGGAGTCCAGCAGGCCCTCGGTCAGGGTCACCGGGCCGGTGCTGGTGTACTGCGTCTGCGTGAAGACGTTGATCTGGGAGGCGTTGGCCTGGTCCGGGATCCCGCGCTGCGCCGTGGGCAGCGAGATCAGGGCGAACTGGAAGTTGGGCTGGCCGATGGGGATGGTCTTGCCCACGCCGAAGGGGATCTGGCCCGATGGGAGGGTGTCGCTCCCGACCACGTTGTCCACTTCCAGGTTCCAGGCGCCCGGCGCCGCGCCGGCCAGGCTGAAGGTGGCGGTCAGGACCTTCCCCTCGGCGTCCACGCTATCCAGGTGCCCAGCGATGGTCGTCTGGCCGTTGCGGAGCAGCTTCGGGTGCGAGACCACCGTGCTGTCGTTGTGGAAGCCGGTGCCCTTGATGGTCACTTGGACCGATGTCCCGGTCGCGCCGGAGACCGGCTCGACGGTGCTCACCTGCGGATTGGCCGGCTGGCTGTAGTTGTCGCTGGACGAGGAGTCGTAAAGCAGGATCCCGCCGTCGTCGTCGATCCACTTGGGGTCGATGCCGAACCGTAGGAAGTCCGGGGTCTTGTTGGGCAGGGTGTAACTGAAGCCAAAATCGACGCTGACCACCCAGATATCGAACGTCACCCCGGCCCCCACCTCGAGCCCGACGATGATCTGCCAGTCGACCGTCCAGTGGTAACCCTTGCTCGCGTCGTTGGGATCGTTGGCGACCCGGTGCAGGGTCGCCGGGACCTTGAAGAACACCTCCAACGAGACGTACGGACCCGCGACCGAGTAGACCAGCATCGCCATGCGCGGGCCGGTGACCAGCGTGAGCGTCAGGGTGACGTTGTCGTCGGAGCCGTCTGAGAACGGGGTGATCGGGGTGAACGACCAGTGCGGCTCCTTGATGCTCTGCCAGCCGCCGTCGTCGGTGTACTGCACGCCCAGCCGGACCGAGGCGCTCTGAATGCAGCCGACGGTGACCGTGGCCTCGAGACTGATTTCCGCCGTGGCCTCCCACTGCGGCACCGGCTGGATCCAGACCGGCACCGGACCGATGAAGAAGACGATGGGCGAGATGCTGTCGAACCGTTTCTTGAACAGCTCGTAGCCCGCGGTGCCCGACACCGAGGCGGTGAGCTTGATCTCCACGTAGACCGATTCCGAGGCATTGACGGCGAACACCAGCCGCTCGAGGGTGAACCAACTGATGTCGAACTCGAAGTCGAACCACAGCGCCACCGACGGCTGGAAGTGCTCGATATCGATGCTGATGCTGGCGCTGCCGCTCAGCTTTCTCGGACTGCCGCCGCTGTCACCACCGCCGCCGCCGGCGGGTTTGTCCTTGTCACCGGGGGAGAAGGAGAACTCGCCCAGGTCGAGCCGCGTGGCATCGAACGACCCCGGCGCGACGGTCCCGTCGGGCAGCAGCCGGCCCTTGGCCCGCAGGCTGCCCTGTTGGATCGCCTCGTCCACCTTCCCCTGGATCGACTCCATGACCAGCCCATCGGAATCGATCCGCGTCACCTTGCGCAAGGCGCTCTGCGGTGTCGCCGGGCACGGGCCGAAGACCAGCGTGTCGCCGGGGGCGATGAGCTGAAGCTGCGGCGTGACGCGCGACCACTCGATCCGACCCTCGTCACTGACCGCGCGACAGGCCGCCAGAGTCTCCTCGTCCAGCACGCGCGTGCTGGATGGGATGACGGTCTCTTTCTCGGGCGGCGAGACGATCGGCGCGAAGGGCACGCCCAAAAACGGGTCCGTCCCGCCCGGTCCGGTCGGCCCGGTCGAAGGCGGCAGCAAGGCCATCGTGGCCGATGAGCCGCCGCCACCCCCACAGCCGACGACCGACATGGCCAGCAGAGTGACGACCAGCGCCAACGCGCCCCAGCGGTGTCCGCCCCAGTCGGCCAATGGATCGGCCGCCCGACGAATCCGAGCAGTCCTCCGGGAGCTCATTGCCACGCTCCCGCCTCTGCCCAGGAACCGGCGCAAGCCGAGTCCCCCGCCCGCAGCAGCGCAGCCGCGCCGAAGCACGGGCAATCGCCCGGACAAGGGCAACAGCGTCCCATGCCATCGCTCCCGAGCGGTCCCCCCAGGGAGCCTCGCGCCATGACGGCACGCGCCCCAAGCGAACCAGGGCGCCCTGCCTCACCCACGACTCTACGCAGGAGCGAACCGCCTTGTCAAGAGCTTCGAGCGATACCGCAGCGCGCTCCCCCGGCCAGTCCATCGGACCGCTCCCACCCAAGCCCCGGACGCACGCCGGTCCTCGTCCCCCGGCTCGACAAGGTCCACAGACACCCTAAGGCGAAATGGAAACGCGTGTCAGGTTATGCTGGGATCGGCCCGGCGGGGCTACCGCCGCGCGGCTTCGCGCTCCAGGATTTCCCAGGCCTTGGCGTGGTAGAAGCGGTAGGCCGCCAGTGGCGTGCCGTTGGGGATGCGGTGGTCCAGGGCCAACATGCACCCGCCGCTATGCACCATCGGCGGGATCTTCGACTCCAGTTCGGCGGTGATGGCGTCCTCGCCCCGGCGCAAGACGTGTTTGTCCAGCCCGCCGTAGAAGGCCAGGCGGTCGCCGAGCCGCTCGCGCACCTGGACGATGTCCATCCCGGCCGCCGGCTCCATCGGATGCATGAGATTGACCCCCGCGTCGACGAACGACTCCAGCACACCGTTCAGGTTGCCGTCCGAATCCTGGTCGAACAGCCGCGCGCCGCGGTTCTGCAACATGTCCCAGAGACGCCGGTAGTAGGGCTTGATGAAGGTCTCGATCTGGGTCGGCCCGACCAGCGAGCCGCTCTTGCCCGCGAGATCCTCGTGGACGCTGAGCAGGTCCACCGGCACCGCCGCCGAGACCCGGTCGAGCACCCGGTAGGCCGTGTCCCCGATGGTCGTCAGAATGTCGTCGATCAACTCCGGCTGATCGTAGAAGGCCAGGCAGGTGGCCTCCTCGCCCATGAGTTGCCGCGGCTCGTCGAACCCGCCGGGGATGCCTACGCAGAGCACCTTGTCCTCGGCCAGGTGCCGCCGCGCCACCGCCTCCCAGTCGTTGCCGAAGCGGCCCTCGTCGAACTCGTAGTGCGGCTTGACCTTCAGCCAGTCGTCGAAGCTGCGGACCGGCCAGTCCAAAGGCAGGCCGATGGTCGCCACGCCCTTGAACATCTTGGTCGTCCGGCCCCGGACGTCACGCTGGATCAGGTACTCCTCGGTCTCTTCGAGCACCTCGCTATGGCCGCCGCGCCAGCCGGTGCTGACCGGCACGTGCGCGCGCGCCTCGCAGCGGAAGCGGAAGGCCGAGAAGTCCAGCTCCTCGGGCGTCGCGCCCTGCTCGGCCCACTCCTCCTTGAGCCCGATGATGGGCCCGAAGATCTCGGTGAACAGCGGCCGCCGGTTGGCCCGGAAGGTCATGTGATCGAGGAACTCGGCCCGCCCGACGGAGGGCGTCTTGACGATCTTCAGGTCCGCGTGGCCGGCCCAGCGCAACGCTCTCACCCCGGTCTCCTCAGTCGCCGGCCGCCAGGGCGGTGCGTGGGCGGCCTTCCAGGAGACCTTCCACCCGCACCTCGATCAACTGGTCGCTGCCGTCCAGCAGCCGGCCGGTGCGCTGGACCACGTCGACCGTGACCGCCTGCTCGTCGGTCCCGAACCGGCCGGCCGCCTGTCGCAGGTGCGCGACGATCCGCTCGGTGGCCGCCTCCTGCGCCTCGCGCAGATCGGCGAACTCGCCCCGGCCGATGGGGCTGAGCATCAGGAACCCGCCGCCGGCGTCGGGCTGGATCGAGACCGTCGCCCGGAGCGTCACCTTGCCGGTGACGGCGCCGATGGCGTTGGCCACCTCGGCGTGCTCGGGCACGATCACCTCGGCGTTCAGCAGCGCCCCGGCCGCGGGCAGGAAGGCTGCCGCCGGCGCGCCGATCCCGACCACCGGCCGGCGCTCGTCGAAGCGGAGCTGCAGCCGCGCGGTCGAGGCCGGGTCCAGCGCCGCCGACAGGAGCCGCGGCAGGACCGTGCCGCCGTCGTGATCCGGATCGCCCACCCGCAGCGTCAGCTCGCGGCGGATCATCTGGTGCGCGACCCGGCGGACCACCTGGTCATGGACCCAGGCGGCGTAGTCCTCGACCGCGCGGGAGGCCACCCGCGCCAGGACCGTCAGCCCATCGCGCGCCGCGGCCGTGTCGAACGCGGTGAACCGGCCGGTGACGTGGAGGACGTCGGTCGGCGTGATCGCCGCGCGGCGCAGCACGCCGAGCTGCTCCAGGCGGTCGGTAGGGATGGTCTGGATGGCCGCCGCGCCGGTCGCCGCGGCGATCCGCCGGCGCGAAGCCGGGCCGCGGTAAAGCAGATCGACCACCGCCCGCTCGCGGTCGGTCAGGACCAGTCCATTCCGCGGGTCGACCAGCTCGAAGAACTCGATCTCGGCCGGCGAGACGTACCCGGCCGCGGTCCGCGCGGCCAGCTCGGCCAGCGCCTCGGCCACCTCCGGATGCCGCTGCGCCAGGACCGCCAGGGGAGTCGCCCGCTCGGGCCCGATGGTCACGTCCAGCCCGCCCTCGATCAGCTTGACATGACTGTCGCCGCCCAGGCCGCAGGTGAGCACGTCCACCGCCGCCACCGCCGTCCGCCACTCGCCCACCGTCGGCCCGTCGGCGCAGACCGCCACCCGGCCGCCCTCGACCACGGCGATGTCGGTGGTCGTCCCGCCGATGTCCACCGCCAAGAGCTCCTCGGCGCCGGTCAGGAACCGCGCCCCGACGGCGCTGGCCGCCGGGCCGGAGAGCAGCGTCTCGATCGGCCGCCGGCGCGCCGCCGCCAGCTCGATCAGCGAGCCGTCGCCGCGCACCACGTAGACCGGGGCGGCGATCCCTTGCCGCTCCAGCGACCGCTCCACCGCGTCCATCAGCCCGCCGATGACCGGCAGCAGCCGGGCGTTCAGCACCGCCGTGTTGGCCCGCCGGATGAAGTCCAGCCGCGACGACAGCTCGTGCCCGCAGACCACCGGCCGGTCGGTCACCCGCTTCAGCGCCTCGCGCACCGCCTGTTCGTGAACCGGGTTGTGGGTCCCGGCGTAGCCGCTGATGGCGAACGCTTCCACCCCTTCGGCCAGCATCGCCTCGGCCGCCGCGCGCACCGCCTCCGGATCGACCGGATCGACCTCCTCGCCGTCGATGTTCAACCGGCCCGGCACCACCCTGGCCGGACGGCTGGCAATCTGGTTCAGCGACTTGGCGTTCCACGGCATCAACAGCAGCCCGACCCGAGCCCCGCGGCCCTCGACGATGGCGTTGGTCGCCAGCGTGGTCGAGATGGCCACCAGCTCGAGCTCGGCGAAGCGGCTCGGGTCCAAGCCCCGCACCGCCGCCTCGACCGCGCCGGCCAGGTCGCCCGGGGTGGTCGGCACCTTGGCCTTGGCCACCACCTGTCCGCTGGCCAGGTCGACCAGCACCGCGTCGGTGAAGGTCCCGCCGGCGTCGACCCCCAGGCCCAGCCCGCGGCCCGCGCCGCCGGCTCGGTCGCCGAAGACGAACCGGCCGGTGTCGGCGCCGGACGCCGCCGCGCCGGGGCGATCGGCCACCGCCGCCAGCAGCCGCGCGTCGTTGGTGGCCACCACCCGGTGTCCGGGCGGGACGATCAGGAACCGCCGCGCGTCTTCACCGCCGGCGACCAGGTCGGTGACGTAGTCCAGCCCGGCCGGCAGCTCCTCGTACCGCCACCCCGCGGCGGCGGCCAGCTCGGTGGCCTGCCGGCGGTAGCGCTCGACCTCGCCCAGCCCGTTGTTGATGAACGCCACCCGCTGGTAGTTCTCGCGCCAGGACTGCATGAACTGGTGGATGAACAGCGCGTTGGACTCGCCATACTTGTCGGCCCAGCCGGCGAAGCTGGGGTGCAGCGTGGCCGACCAGTCGGTCCTCGCCGCCTCGATCCGGTGGCGGTCCGGGTGGGCCTCCTTCTCGCACCAGCCCGGCGTCAGGTAGACCGTGCCGGGACAGGCCTTGAACTGCTCGCGGTACCGCTCCGGCCCGTCCAGGAACAGGGCGATGCAGTCGTGCACCCTGGGGATCACCAACGGCAGCTCGCGCGCCACCAGCCCGACCGCGGCCCGGCCGCACAGACCGTAGAGCAGCCCGATCCCAAGGTACCGGTCCGCCGGCGTGGCGTCGATGGCGGCCTGCAGCCGCTGGTGGAGGAGTTGCGGAGTGCTGTGCAGCCCGGCGTCCAGCAGCTCGATCTCGAACTGCTGCCCGCCGGTGGCGGCCAGGTGGGCCAGCTCGCGCTCGAACACACCGCAGGCGATGATCTTCATCGCGCCGCCGCGAAGGCCATGATCAGCCAATTCGTCGCTCCCGCCCCGCGGCATTATAGCGGATGCGCCAGCGTGCGAGCGCGGTGGCGGCACATCGGTCCGATCAGGCCGATCCTACCTATCCGCCGGACGGCAGCGCTGCCGGCGCCGCCCGGTTGGGTCACTTCGGCAACGTCACCGCCCACAGCTCCGCGTCGCCGGGCGCCAGGTTGACCCGGCCGGTCGACCGGTCGGCCTGGTGCTCCAAGGCGATCTCCCGGCCGGAGAACAGGTCCTTGGCTGCGGCCAGCGGCACCCGCTTGTTGCCCGCCACCGGCAGCACCGTCACCGTCGCGGCCACGGCCGCGTCGGTGTCGCGGTTGATCAGGTAGATCAGCACCTGGCCGTCTGCCGTCTGCCGCGCCACCGCCTCGACCGACGGCGGGTCGCAGCGCACCTCCAGCCCGTGCCACTTGGACCCCAACAGCAGGCCGCGCACCGGCTGGACCTTGGCCGAGACTCCGGCCAGCGCGGTGTACTTCTCGTCCTCCGCCCGCAGCCAGCGCTGCTCGACCAGCGCCGGCCAGGTGGCGCGCTCGGTCTGGTAGGTGTAGCAGATGATCCCCCGCGCGCCGTAGGCCAGCCCCAGGTGGGCCATCGCCTTGACCTCGGCGGCGTCCGGGTTGCGCCAGTACGGCTCCGGCACCTGCTCGCTGACCCGGTCGCCGAAGGTCTGCGCGACGTAGTACCAGCCCTCCGCCCCGGCCGCCGTCTCCAGCATCCGGAAGATCGCCTCCGGCGGGTAGCCCTTGTACGACGGATAGCGCAGCAGGTCGTAGCAGCTCTTGCGGATCGGGTAGTACCGGGCCAGCTTCAGCCCCGAGCCCAGCTTCGGCCAGATCAGCCACGGATCGGCCCCCGCGCCGGTACCGATGGAGTCGCCGATCAGGCAGGTCGTGACCGGCTTGCCATACTTCGCCGCCAGCTCGTCGAACCGCTTGCGGTACCCGTCCAGATCGTCCACCGTCGGCTCGTCGCCGAAGGCGATGCCCAGCACCGCCGGGTGATGGGCCACCTCGGGCGGCAGCTCGCCGATCCCGCGCAGGATCACCTTCACCCCGTACCGCGCGAGGATGTCCATGTGCGTCACATTGGGCTTGGGCATCGAGTTGCCGGCCATGATGGTGTTGAACCCGTGGGCGCGGAGATCGGCGCAGGTGGCGTGAAGGTAGGTGTTCAGCTCCCACGGCTCGCCGCCCAGCTCGTACTTGTCGTACACCCCGAAGACCAGGAACGGCTCGTCGGCCGGCGCGTCCGGCGGCGTCACCGCCGCCAGCGGGAAACGGACGGTCTCCAGCGGCGCACCGCCCTCGGTGATGGCGCAGTCGTACCAATGCAGCCCCGCCGCCGGACTGCCCAACGCCACCGGCAGCTCCGCCTCTTCCCCGGGCCCCAGCTTGACCGTCTGCTTGACCCCGGCCGTCGCCGCCGCGCCCGTGTACTCGGCGCAGGCAATGTCCACGGTCCGCGCTTCCCGCGCCGCGTTGCGCACCGCCAGCCTGACCGTGGCCGGCTGGCCGGGCGTCGCCAGCAGCCCCGTCTCCGGCGCCACCGGCCGGACCGTCAACGTCTCGCGCGGCAGCAGCTTGTCGGTCAGCTCGAAGTCGTCCCAGAAGGCGTGGGTATAGTGCGCGGCGATCCCGCACGTCCCGGCGGTCAGCTCCTCGTCGGCGCAGGCGAACATCAGCAGCCCGTCGACATAGACCCGTAGCGACGGCCCCACGGCAACGATCCGCAGCGTCCGCCACGGGTCCTTGGAGGCGGGCAGCGGCGCCTGCGAGAGGACGATCGAGCCGGGCTGCCGCCGGACCAGGATCCGCGCGCCGAACAGGAACGCCTCGAGGTGCCCGGCCTTGCTCTTGCGCGCGAACAGCCCGGCCCAGCTCCCGGCAAGCTGCCGGATCCGCGCCTGCACCGCACAGTCGGCCCACGCCGGCCCGACCCCCGGGTAGCTCAGCTTGACCGCCTCCTGCTCGGCCTTGCTGGGCCCGCCGACCCGCAACACGCCGTTGGCGCCGTCCTTGCCGGCGGTGTAGTACCCCGGCAGCGCCCACCCCTGCAACGCGTCACTCTCGAAATCGTCGCGCCAGGTATGCTCATCGGCCTGCCGCAACGCGGCCGAGGCGGACAGGCAAACGACGGCAAGGACGGCCAGGGCAAGCCGGTTCATTTCACGCTCCCAGTCGGTCGGGATCTTCGGGCCGAGGCAACGGAACCTTCCTCGCGCGGGCCCCCTCCCCAACCCTCCCCGCGGGCGGGAGCGACGGCCTCGCGCCGCGGACCGTCTCCCCGTCCACGGGGGGACTACAGGGGGGGCGGTAATGGCTCAGGCACCACCTCCCGCCAGGGACCAGGCTTTCCCCTCCTTGCAAGGAGGGGACAAAGGGGTGGTTCGCCATCGAGCACGCCACGCGGAGCGAACCACCCCTTGATCCCCTCCTTGCAAGGAGGGGAAAGCTCAGCGACCGCTCTCGCCAGGGCCTGAGCAGTTACGGGGGCCGCAACAAACACTCAGTATCCGTCGGCCCGCGCGGAGTCCTGTATATAGTAAGGAGTGCGCGGATGGGGTCCCTCGCCGGCCGAAACGGAAAAAGATCGCGAAAATCCGCCCCGAACGACGCGCAACTCGGCTCTGGGAGCGGATCGGGGTGGCGAAAAGGTGATCTCAGACCCCCCGCTTCCGATCTCAGACCCCCCGATTCTGAACTCAGCCCGCGTTGGTCGGCACGCGAGGCGCGGACCGTGGCCGGGGTATAATGAAGCCGACGGGGAGCGAGGACCCGGCGATGCCCTATCCGCCCTATCCGCCGGTCACGGATGAGCTTCTGCAACAGGTCGTCGAGCGCATCCTGAGCGTCGGCGATCCGCACCAGGTCGTCCTGTTCGGCTCCCACGCCCGCGGCGACGCCGGTCCGTATAGCGACCTGGACTTGCTGATCATCGAAGACTCCGACCAGCCCCGGCATCGGCGCTCGGCGAAGTACTACGTGGCGCTCAAAGGGCTGTTCCCCGACAAGGAGATCGTGGTCTGGACGCCGCAAGAGGCCGAGGAGTGGCGCGAAGTGCCGCGGGCGTTCGTGACCACGGCGCTCAACCAGGGAAGGGTGCTGTATGAACGACCGATCGGACCTGGTGCGAGGGTGGCTGGGCAAGGCTGACAATGACCGCCTTGCCGTAATCAACCTCCTCAACGCCGCCGGGCCGCACGATGCAGCCTGTTTCCACGCTCAGCAGGCGGTCGAGAAGTACCTCAAGGGGTTCCTCGACTTCCACGGGGTGGACTTTCCGTACAAGCACGATCTGGTCGAGTTGGCGGGTCTGTGCGAGACGGTGGTCCGACTGCCGGAGTTGGCGGACGAAGACTTGGCCGGGCTGACCGCCTATGCCGTCCAACTGCGCTACGACATGGGCTTCGCACCACCCAGAGCGGAGGTCGAGGCGGCTTTGGCCGCGGTGGACCGCATCCGCGCCATGATCGTTGCCGAGCTGCCGGCTTCGGCGCGGCCTTGACCCTTCGTCACCTGCTCCGCACCAGCACCGCGCTTCGGGCCGGCATCTGGCCGGTCAGCTTCGTTCCCCTCAGCGCCAGCTTCGGCTCGCCGTAGGCCGGGATCAGGTCCCAGGCGCCGGCGGGTAGGTCGATGGCTACCGTGGCCGTGCGGTGGGCGAAGAGGGCATAGCCGGTGGGGCATTCCCAGACCGTGCCGAAGGGCGTCTCGCGGACGTGGAGGGGGGTGCCCAGGGTGTCGTGGGCCTGGTTCATCAAGCCGTTGGCCGCCACCGCCGCCTGGGTCAGGGGGGCGGCCGGATCGGTCAGCAGACGGGGGTCCTGGAACATGGCCGCGTGGTAGGAGGCGAGGCGGAACAGGTCGAGGTGGAACAGGCCGTTGCCGGCGTAGGCGAAGGGGCTGGTGTTGGCCAGCACGAACTCGTGGCCGGTGAAGTCGGCGTAACGGTCGCGACGGTGCCAGAACGAGTCGATCGCCGCCGGGCTCTGGCCCTCGACCCAAGTGGTGTAGCCGAGATCTTGAATCGCCTTGACGTACCGGATCGCCTCTTCGACCGTCGGCCGGGCGTCGGGGTCGGCGAAGTCCAGGTACTCGTTCGGCATGGTCCAGGAGTCCAGCCAGACCGCGCCGACGCCGGTCTGCTCGCGCAGCTCCCGGTACCGTTGCAGGGTCAGGTCGCGCCAGCCGGAGCGCAGCGAGACGGTCTGGATGTGCTCGTAGCCGGTGTCCTGGACCTTGCCGGCGCGGTCGTGGACCAGCCACTCCGGATGCGCCTTGAGCGGCTCGAAGTCGTCCTTGCTCCAGGCCGAGCCGGCGTACAGGCCGACCTCGATGCCGGCGGTCTTGGCCTTGTCGCAGAGGTACTTGAGCGCCTCCAGCCCGCCGTTGTGCGGGTCCATGCGGTCATGCACGTAGGTCACACCGGCGTCGATGCGACGGAAGCCCAGCCGGGCGGCCAACGGGATCAGCGCGTCGGCGTACCGCCTCAGGTCGACGAAGCCCATGGTACTGAAGCGCATCATGCCGGTCGGTTTGGGCGCCTGGTGCTGCAGGCCGTAGTCGGCGCGGACCTTGGCGCGGAGGTGGTCGTAACCGGACAGCCACAGGTTGTGGGTCAGCGGCTCGGGGGTGAACAGGTACCACATCGGCGGCACCTCGACCCGCCCGCGCCGCCGGCCCAGGCCGATCTTGGTGACCAGCTCGACGTGCCCCTTGCCGGCGGTGTTGGCCAGCCAGCTCGCCACCAGCATGGGCCGCTCGGGCCACGACCAGAGCGTGCCGCGGGGACTGCCCAGCATCTGGAACGGCTGTCCGCTGCTGAACAGCCGCAGGTGGCCGGCGTCCTGGCTGGTGGCGTCGTCGAAGTGGACCTCGTGGTAGCCGCGCGGCTGGCTGTAGCAGCCGGTGCGAAAAGTGTGATGGCCGGCCACCTGACCACCGATGGCCCAGCGGTGGCTCGGCTCAAGGTACTCGACGAACAGCCTGGGACTGTCGATCACGAACGACTCGCCGACGCCCTGCCAGCGGACGCCGTCGACGAGCTGTGTCCGGGGCGCGAAGCGCCAGGTCAGGGAGGCCACCTCGTCGGCGCCGACCCGCACGCCGAAGGTGGCCACGGCGGCCGGGCCGTCGGCCTGACAGCGGCGGAAGCTGAACGTCTGCGCCCCGGCCGAGGCGGCCGGGATGGGCTCCTGGAGCACGAACGCCTCGCCGCCTTCGGTCTTGACCTTCTCGGGGGTGACGGCGCCGGAGAACAGGATCCGTGGCGTCTGGGCAGTGGGCTCGCGGGCCAGCACCAGGCCGTCGGCGGTGCGGTAGGCGACCATGCCGCGTTTGTCCAGCACGGCCACCAGCCCGTTGCCGAAGGCGATCTCGACCGCCTGCGCCGTGTCGGTCAGCCTGGCCGCGGCGGTCACCGGCACGATCTCCGCCGGTGGGGTGGGGGCCAGGGCCAGGGCGACGGGCTCGGTCAGGGGCGGGCCGGCGTCGTAGACCACGGGCTGCTGCTGGTGCTTGGCGGCGTCGGGGATGGTCTCGATCTCGTACCGCCAGAACCAGGTGGGGTCGGCGATGGGTTTGACTTGATCGGCCGGCAGCGGCTCGCGGCCGGCGGCCCAGCGGCCGAGTTGGCCGAACACGGCCGGGGCCCACTCCCAGTTGGCGAAGCGCATTCCGGTCGAGTAGGACCACAGCGAGTTGAAGCAGATCACCCGCCCGGCGCCGTAGCTGCCGGCCACCAGGAACGGGTAGGCCGTGCCGGCGTAATGCTCCGGCACGGTCAGCAGGACGGTCGCCTCCGGCTTGGCGGCGACCTTGGCGAACGAGTTCCAGCGCGAGCCGAGCACCGGCCACTGGGCCGGCAGGCCGCGCAACGCGGGATGCTCGGGCGCGGCCACCTCGGGCCGGAACTCCATCGGCCCGGCGCCTCCGCCGGCGGTCACCGGGAGCACCTCGGCCAAGCTCTTGCCGGCCTCGCCGATGACCGTAACCAGCCCGCCGCCGGCGCGGACGAAGCCGATCATCGCCGCCAACTGCTGGGCCGAGAGGACCTTGTCCAGCCCGCCCTCCAAGGCCAGGGTGCCGAAGCAGACCAGGTCGTAGGCGGCCCGCCAGCCGTCGCTGGTGACCGGCAACCGGGCGGCCGTGTCCTTATTGATCCAGGTCACCTGGAACCCGGCTTCCTGCAAGGCGTGGAGCGTCTTACGGTGCCCGTCGCCGGAGGCCTGTTGGAGCAGCACCACCCGCAGCGGCTGGGCGCCGAGCGGGCCGGCCGCCAGCCAGGTAAGCAGGAGCAAGTGTCGCATTCGACCACCCCTTTCGCGCTACCGCAGCTCGCCGCAAGGATACCATCACCGCCGGAGGATCGATCCGCCGCCGCGCGAACGGCGTCGCGTCATCGGAGACGACCATGGACCAGGTTCTGCCGGGCACCGAGCCGCTCGAGCCGCTGGACGACTTCGCCGCCGCGATGGTGGCGGGGATCGATCGCTACCTCTTGCGCGAGCTGGCCGAGTCGGTGGCGCGACGGGCCGAGCATTGGCGGCGCGACTTCTCGTCGCCGGCGGCCTACGCCGCCTCGGTGGCGCCGAACCGGGAGCGTCTGCGGCGGCGGATCGGCGCGGTCGATCCGCGCCTGGCGCCGGCCATGGAGCGGGTCGCCGCGGCTGACAGCGAAGGCGAGCCGGGCCTGGTCGCCGTCTGGCCGGGCTACCGCGTGCTGGCGGTGCGCTGGCCGGTGCTGCCCGGCCTGGACGGCGAGGGGCTGCTGGTGCTGCCCGACGGCGAGCCGGTCGCGGACGTGGTCGTGCTCCCCGACTGCGAGCAGTCGCCGGAGCAGTGGCTCGGCCTGGAGCCGGGCGCGCCGGCGCCGGTCGCCCGGCGGCTGGCCGGGAGCGGCTGCCGGGTGCTGGTCGCCGGGCTGATCGACCGCCGCACCGACCTCACCCGGGAGGTCTGCCCGAACCGTGCCCAGCCGCCGCACCGGGAGCTGATCTACCGGGCCGCGTTCGAGATGGGCCGGCACCCGATCGGGTTCGAGGTCGAGCAGGTCTGCGCCGCGGTCGACTGGCTGGCGGCGACCGCCACCCGGCCGGTCGGGATCCACGGCTACGGCGAAGGGGGACTGGTCGCGCTGTTCGCCGGCGCGGTGGACGAGCGGCTCGAGGCGGTCGGCGTGAGCGGGCACTTCCAGCCGCGGGAGACGGTCTGGCGGGAGCCCATCGACCGCAACGTGTGGGGCCTGCTGGAGGAGTTCGGCGACGCCGAGCTGGCCTCGCTGATCGCCCCGCGGAGGCTGGTGATCGAGGACTGCCCCGGCCCCAAGCTGCACTTCCGCGATCCGTCCGACACCGACCAGGGTCCGACGCCGGGCGAGCTGGTCAACCCGTCGGCGGAGGCGGTGGCCGGCGAGGTGGCGCGCGCCCGGGCGCTGACCGCCGGACTTCCGGACGACTGGCTGTCGCTGCACGAATCCCCGGCGCCCGGCGGCGAGGCGGCCTTGGGCGCCTTGCTGAACGCGCTGGGCGGCCGCCTGTCCCCGCCGGGCGAGGCGCCGCGGGCCGCCGGCCGGCACGATCCCGCCGGCCGCCGCCGTAGGCGGTTCCGCCAGATGCTGGACTACACGCAGCAGCTCCTCGACCGCGGCGAGGCCCGGCGCAAGGAGTACTGGTCCCAGGCCGACGAGTCGTCGGCCGAGGCGTTCGCCGCCAGTTGCGTCGAGTACCGGCGGCGGTTCTGGGAGGAGGTCATCGGGCCGTTGGCGCCGGCCAGTCTGCCGCCCCGCCCGAGGACCCGGCTGCGCGCCGCGCCCGACGGCTGTCCGGTCTACGACGTGGTCCTCGACGTGCATCCCGACGTCGTCGCCTACGGGATGCTGATGCTGCCCGAGGACCTGCAGCCCGGTGAGCGCCGGCCGGTGGTGGTCTGCCAGCACGGGCTGGAAGGGCAACCGGAACGGGCCGTGCTGTCGGACGACAGCCGCGCCTACAACGTCTGGGGCGCCAAGCTGGTGCGGGAGGGCTTCATCGTCTTCGCGCCGCAGAACCCCTACCGCGGCTTCGACAGCTTCCGCACGCTGCAACGGAAGGGCAATTTGCTCCGCCGCTCGCTGTTCTCGTTCATCGTCCGCCAGCACGAGGTGATCCTCGACTGGCTGGCCGCCCAGCCCTTCGTCGATCCCGACCGGATCGGCTTCTACGGCATCAGCTACGGCGGCAAGACCGCCATGCGGGTGCCGGCGATGCTGGACCGCTACGCCTTGTCCATCTGCTCGGGCGACTACAACGAGTGGGTCCGCAAGTGCGCCCAGGTGGACTATCCCAACGGCTACATGTTCACCAACGAGTACGAGATGTTCGAGTTCGACCTGGGCAACACCTTCAACTACGCCGAGATGAGCTGGTTGATCTTCCCCCGCCCGTTCATGGTCGAGCGCGGCCACCAGGACGGCTGCGGCACCGACTCCTGGGTGGCCTACGAATTCGCCAAAGCCTTCCGTCGCTACAGTCTGTCCGGTCTGGCCGACCGCGCGGTGATCGAGTGGTTCGACGGGCCGCACACGATCTGGGGCCAGGGGACGTTCGAGTTCCTGCGGCGGTGGTTGGGCAGTGGGCAGTAGGCAGTGGGCAGTGGGGTGAGCGGCATGGGTGGCATTCGGAGTTATCGGGACCTGAGGGTCTGGCAAGAGGCGATGGATGTGGCGGCGGACGTCTACAAGCTGACCCGTTCCCGTCCAGGGAGCAGTTTGGGCTCACCTCGCAGGTCCGGCGCGCCGCGGTTTCAGTGGCCGCGAACATCGCGGAGGGCTATGGCCGAGACAACCGTGGGGACTACGTCCAGTTCCTGCGCATCGCTCAGGGCTCTCTCAAGGAAGTGGAGACGCTGCTGATCCTGGCGGCGCGCGTCGGTTGCTCGGAACAGGGCGCTGTCGATGCGCTGCTGGACCAGTGTGATCAACTGGGCCGCCAACTCCACGCCCTGATTCGCTCCCTGCAACGCTCCCCGGCCCGTTGAGCGATCTGCTTTCGTCCCCACTGCCCACTGCCCACTGCCCACTGCCTACCCCCGCCACACCTGCACCCGCCGATACCCCACGCTGACGCGGAACACGCGGCGCAGGATGTCCAGGTAAGGGCTCTCGTCTGCCGGCTGGTCGTTGATGGTCTCGATGGTCACGGTGCCCAGAGGCAGCACGGCGCGGTGTTGGCGCTCGGAGAGGAAGGCCAGGTAGTCGGCCAGTCGGGGATGGTCGGGTGGGGCCGCGATCCGCAGCTCCTTGCCGGAGCGGGTGGCCGTGACCACGAGTCGGTCGCCGTGGCAGACCAAGGTGGTCGTGGGACGGCGGTCGGGCAGGTGCTCCAGACCCTCGATCCCGGCGCCGCAGAGGGAGGCGGGGTCGGCGGCGTTGAGCCAGTAGATCGCGTCGTCGGGCAGCCGGCCGCGGAGGATGGCGAGCAGCGCCGGGGTGGTGAACTGCGGGCCGGACAGGCCCTCGAAGAAGCGGCCGGCGAGCAGCTCGCCAGACAGTTCCATCAGCCGCAGGGCGCGGAACAGGCGCGACCATTGCAGCGCCGGCGCTTCCCTGGCCAGCAGCTCCCGGGCCAGGACGCCGTAGCGGTCGAGCAGCAACCGCACCCGGTCCTTGTCGCGCTCCAGCGCGTCCAGCGGGTCGGCCGGTGGGCAGGCCGCCGGGATTTCGCGCCACAGCCCGGCGAACGGCCGCTCGGCCTGCCAGCGCCGGGCGGCCCGGCGCGGTGACGGCTCGCCGGCGGCGAATCGGCTCGCCACCCCGCGGCGCAGCGCCAGGGCCGTGTCGTTGGTCACCCGTCCCGCCCAGACCGCCGACCACAGCCGGTCGGTCAACGCGCGAGACGACTGCCCGGTCGCCGCCAGCAGCTCGCCGAAGCTGTGCCGGCCCGGAGACAGGGCCGGCTCCGGCTCCTGGTCCACGGGCTCGCGGATCAGGTCGAGCAGCTCCGGCAGGGCGAAGGTCACCTGGCGTTCGCCGGTGCCGACCCAGAGCAGCTCGCTGGACTGCATCAGCGAGTCCAGCCAGGCGGCCTGGTAGTCGTCCAGCCGGGCCGGGAGCAGCTCGGTCTCCCACTGCGCCGCCGGCGCGGACCAGCCCAGGAGCGGCTCGAGCGCCTGCTGGACCGCCTCGACCCCGCGTCCGCGGCGGGTCAGGCCCTGCTGCCGGGCCAGTAGCAGCGGCAGTCGGCTCGCCGGGAGCGACGTGAACTCCGGCCGCGCCGCCCGGCGGGCCAGGCGCAGGAGCCGCTCCAGGTGCTCGGCGTCGCAGACCTCGCGCTCCGGGCCGGAGTCGGTCAACGTGTCGATCACCACCCGCCGCTCGGCCGCCAGTCCCTCCAGCAGCGCCGTCACCATGTCGGGCGCCAGGCCGGTCACCTGCTCGATCCGCGCCGGCGCCGTCGGCCCGTGGAACTGCAGCCACTGGGCGATCAGCTCCGCCGCCGGGTCGCCGTCCTCGTCGTCGGCCGGCGCGACGGTGACGGGAGTCAGGCCGGCCAGGGTCGTGGCCGGCAGGTCGGCCAGCCCCAGCGCCGACCGCAACCGCGGCAGGTTCTCGACCGCTGCGACGCCGGCGACCGCGGCGCCGGGCGGCTCGACCCGGGCCAGGCGGTCGGCCAGCTCGGCCACCATCGCCGCCGGGTCGCCACCATCCCGGGTGATCGCCTCCAGCAGCGCCGTCCACGCGTCCTCGGCGAGCAGCAGCCGCTCCTGGACACATTCCAGCAGCTCCAGCGCCGAGCGCGGTGCGTAGCCCGCCGCGGTGCGTTGCAGCCGGGCCGCGAACTCCGCCGCCAGCGCCGCCGGGAGCTGCGGGCGGAGGTTGGGCGAGAAGACCACCTCGCGCAGCAGGTCCTCGGCCACCCCCGGCCGCCGGCCGGCCGGCGTGTCGTCCAGGTACATCAAGACGTTCGTCTGGTGCCAGACCACGTCGGCGGCGAACGGGCTCGGCGCGGGCGTGGTCACGCAACTCACCCGGACCGTGCCGGAGCGGACCTCGTCCAGCCGCTCGCGCAGCGCCTCCAACTCGAATTCGTCGCGCAGGCAGGTGCGCCAGGTCTCGACCAGGAGCGGGAAGTCGCCGTACCCGGCGACCGCCTCGTGCAGCTTCTTGGCCCGAGCGCGGGTCAGCCACAGCGGCATCCGCCGGGCCGGGTCGCCGCGCGGGAGGAGCAGCGCCCGGCCGGCGTTCTCGCGGAACCGGGCGCCGAACAAGCCGCTGCCCTCGAGCCCGGCACGGAGCAGCTCCTCGACCCGGTCCGGCTCGACCAGCGCCAGCCACTCGGCTGGCTCGACCTCGGCCGGCGGGACGATCACCACCGCGTCGTCACCGGCGTGGACCGACAGCGGCTCGCCCTGCCGCTCCTCCCAAGCCGCGGCCAGGGCCAACGCGAACGGTCGGTTGACGGCCCCGCCCCAGAGCGTGTGGAGCACCACCCGGGTCGCCTCCGGCCCGGAGCCGTGCGGGTCGATGGTCTCGATCAGCAGGTGGTGCCGGTGCGGCAGAGCGGCGCCGACCGCAACGTGTTGGAGCCGCAGCCAGCGCAGCAGCTCGGCCGCCGCGCCGTCGTCCAGCCCGCGCTCGGTGACCAGCTCGGCCGCCAGGTCCGGCTCGTCGAGCCGCACCTCGAGGGACTCCAGGAACTCGGCCACGCGGACCGAGAAATGGCTCCCGCGGCTCAGCGCGTCGGCCCGCCAGAAGGGCGTCATGGGCGCGCCGGCGGCTGGCGAGACGAGCACGTCGTTGTGGGTGATCTGCTCGATCCGCCAGGTCTGCGTGCCGAACACGAAGGTCTCGCCCGGCTTGCGCTCCCAGACGAACTCCTCGTCCAGCTCGCCCAGCCTGGCCCGGCTATCGACCTGCCGCAGGGCGTAGTAGCCGCGGTCGGGGATGGTCCCACCCGACTGGTAGATCTGCCGCAGTGTGCCCTCGCGGGCGGTGATGGTGTTGGCCACCTTGTCGATCACCACCTTGGGCTGCAACGCCGGCAGCCGCGTCTCGGCGTACCGGCCGGCGAGCATCGCCAGGACCAGGTCGAAGGCCCGCCGGCTCAGCTCCCGGTACGGCGCGCAGCGGCGGATGAACACGTACAGCTCGTCCAAGTCCCAGGTCTCGACCCCGCCCATGGCGGCCACCACCTGGGCCAGCACGTCCAGCGGCGCCTCGACGATCCGCGCCGCCTCGAGATCCAGCTCGGCCAGGCACCGGGTCATCACCGCGGCGTGGAGGAAGTCGCGGCCGTGGAGCGGGAACAGCGTGCCGCGGCTGATCTCTCCCACGGCGTGCCCGGCCCGGCCGATCCGCTGCACCGCCGAGGACACCGACGGCGGAGTCTCGACCAGGACCACCTCGTCCAGCGCGCCGATGTCGATCCCCAGCTCCAACGAGGCGGTGGCGACGATGGCCCGCAGCTCGCCGCGCTTCAGCCGGCTCTCGACCACCGCCCGGGTCTCCCGCGACAGCGAGCCGTGGTGGGCGTAGGCCAGCGGCGGCGTCTGGCCGCGGTTGAGCAGCAGGGTCAGCTTCTCGCAGTGGCGGCGGGTGTTGGTGAAGACCAGCGTCGAGCGGTGCCCGGCGACGATCTCCCGGACCGCCTCGGCGATGGCCGGCCACCACTGGTCTGGGGCCCGTTCAACGGCCACGGCCGGGAACCGGACCGCGGTCCGCAGCTCCTTGACGTCGGTCGAGCGAATCACCGTCACCGGCCGCGGCCGGTCATCGGCGTACCCGCCGACGAACCGGGCCACCGCTTCCAGCGGGCGCACCGTGGCCGACAGGGCGAGGCGCTGGAACTCGCCGGACAGCGGTACGAGCCGCTCGACGGCGGTGATCAGGTGCGTCCCCCGCTTGCTGCCGGCCACGGCGTGGATCTCGTCGAGGATCACCGCCCGCAGCTCGGTCAAGGTCCGCCGCGCCGCCGGGGCGGCGAGCATCAGGTTGAGCGATTCCGGGGTGGTGATGAGGATCCCGGGCGGGCGTTTGATCAGCCGCCGGCGCTCGGCCGGCAGCGTGTCGCCGCTGCGGGTCATCACCCGCACCTCGGGGCACGGCTCGCCCGCCTCGCCGAACCAGCGGTGCAGCTCGGCCAGCGGTCCGAGCAGGTTGCGGCGGATGTCGGTATTGAGCGCCTTCAGCGGCGAGACGTAAAGCACCCGCGTGCCGCCGGCCGGCCACTCGCCGGTGATCAGCCGAGACAGGCCGAAGAGGAACGCCGCCAGCGTCTTCCCGCTGCCTGTCGGCGCGGTGACCAGCACGTGCCGGCCGGCGGCGATCTCCGGCCAGGCGCGCACCTGGACATCGGTCGGCTCGCCGTATCGCGCCGCGAACCAGGCCGCGATGGGCTCGCCGAACAGCTCGCTCAGCTCGCCGCTCACCCCGGCCCCTCGCCGCCCATCGCCGACCCGTCGCCCAGGTAGTAGAGGACGGTCGAATAGGGCGGCACGTTCAGCTCGATCCGGTCCGTCTTCCGGGCCACCTGGCGCCGGCCGAAGACGTCGTAGACCTCGCTCGGCCGGGGCAGGACGAGCGGGCCGGTGGCCGGCTTGGCGCCGGTGTGGACGGCCACGAAGTGGCGGTTGGCGTAGAGGATCTCCCCGCCGTCGCGGTACAGGTGGACCCCGGCGAAGCGGGCCAAGTTGCGCAGCAGGTCGGTCGACAGGTAGGGCAGGGCCGAATAAACCGAGGCCCAGCCCTGCTCGCCGCGCCGCTCGTCGCGCACCGCCAGCGCCCCCAGGTCGGGCCGCACGTCGCCGTCGATGACCCAGCTCCAGAGAACCTTGACCCCGGCCCCCGCCGCCTTCGGATCGACGTACGGCTGCGGCGCAATCTGGTTGCCGAAGCGCTCCCAGGTGGCGCCGGGCGGGAACGGCTTCGGCGCCAGCTCGGCCCCCGCGGCCAGACCGGCCGAGAGCGGGTGCGCCGCGTCGGTCAGCCGGGTGACCATGTCGGTCAGCTCCGTCCGCCAGCGGACCGGCATCCCGACCAGCTTGGCCACGTTGTCCGGGGACAGCGAGCCGGGCCCGGCGGCCGACGGGGCGGTGGCCGCGCCGGGCGCCCACAGCCAGGCCAGAGTCCGCCCGCCGCCGCGGCACTGCTCGAGCCACCCGCGCTCGGTGGCGGTCAGAGTGAACGGGTTGAGGAACAGGCACAGCTTGTACTGCCGCAGCAGCCCGCGTTGGGCCAGCAGCGGGATGTCGGCCAGGTTGTAGAAGTCGTGCGGCGCGCCGATGTGGGGCAGGTTGTCCTGGAGGGTCATCCGCGAGATGGACACGTTGATCGGCAGGGTGGGGGTGAACAGGTCCTGGGACGCGAGGCTCTCGCCGTGGTAGAACACCGCGATCTCCGCGGACGGGCCGCGGTCGGGCAGTTTGAGGTTGACCTCGTAGACCTCACGGGCGCGCTTGGCCACGGCCTGGATCGCCGGATCACGGTACCACTCCAACGACCGGGCGCCGCGCTGGTCGGTGCCGAACTCGTACCACCACCAGCCGGTGTCGCGGCACAGCGCGTTGGCCACGTCGCGCTTGAACACCTCGACCGTCTCCGCCTCGCTGAAGGTCTTGGGCAGGATGTCCGCCAGGTGGCTGCGGGAGTCGTACTCGTACAGCCAGAGCTTGTCGTGGAGCCGCAGCGAGTCGGTGATGTTGAACCCCCAGACCGAGCTCCCGGCGCGGCGCCGGCCGTAGTCGATGGGGCTGACGTACCCGTCCAGGTCGGGCGTGGCCATCGCCCGCGCCACCGCGCAGTGGCCGTGGTAGCCCGGCACCGAGGTGAGCATCTGGGCCAGGGCGTAGCCGTAGTAGCAGCCGGCGATGAGTTTCCCGTCCGAGGCCGTCTTGACCGCCTTGCCCCAGGCCGCGAAGGTGTCGATCATCGCCTCGGACATGCACTGGTAGTAGTCCGCGGGCAACGTGCCGACGCCCGGCGTCGCCGGATCGCGGACCGACCCGGCGCCGGCCGGCTTGTTGGCCCAGGTCAGCAGATCGCAGATGTCCTCCTTGCGGAAGGTGGCCGGGTCCAGCACTTGGTCGAAGGTCGCGCCGGGCCGCTGCCAGGCCGCCGCCAGCGCCTGGTTGGTCCCGTACTTGCTGAGCAGCCAGTCGCGCAGCACCAGTCGTGCGGCCAGCGAGAAGTCGCCGGCGTCCCACCGCTCACGCGGCAGCGCGTCCCATTGCCCCTGCTCGTTGACGAACAGGTTCCGCTCGTTGCCGCCCCAGTAGTTCTCTCCGGCCCGGCCGGCGAAGAACCACACACCGATCACGTTGGCGGCGTAGGGCTGCGCGCGCAGGTGCTTGACCAGCCGCGTCAGCCCGGCCGCGCCGTCACGGCGCCAGGCCTGCGACATGAACGTCGGCCGCACCTGGCCGCGATCAGGCACCGTCAGCAAGAGCGGGATGACCAGCTCCCCGCGCCCGCTCAGGCTCTGCTCGTGCGGCTGGTTGAACAACCATTCCGGGTTCGGGTCCATGTGGATGATGGGGATCACCCGAATCTCCGGATCCTCGCTCACGGCGGCGCTGATGACCTGGTCGATGCCGGCCAGCCACCACCTGAAGTAGGCCTCGTCCTCGCCCGGCGCGGCGATGGCGCAGCCGTCGATGTAGGGCCGGAAGAGCTTGATCCCCGACCCGGCGTAGGCCGGGTAGCGCCGGTAGTTGCCGTACGAGCTGGCCCACAGGATCGGCGGCACCGGCCGGCCGGCGACGTACAGCGTGGCCGCGCCGTTGAGCGAGCGGACCTCGGCCCCGGGGAAGTCACCGCCCGCCGGCGCCCGGGCCGGGCCGCGGTCCACCGCCAACTCGCCGTGCAGACCGTAGGCATCGGCGCTCCAGCCGGCCACGCCGCTGACCAGCCCGGCGGCACCCTCGGGCCGCGACAGGAGCACCGTTACCGGCGTGCTGCGCGGCGCCTCGGGCGGCAGCGGCACCGTCAAGGTGACCTCGTGGCGGCCGGCCTGCCAGGCGCTGGTGCGGACCTGCTCGGGCGGCAGCGCCGCGCCCCACAGCTCGAAGTCGTGGTTGGTGAACCGGCTCGGCTGACCCAGCCGGACCACCACCGCGTAGTCCACCGCCGGTGGGCGGTCGACCTCGAAGGTCAGCCGGCAGGTGACCTCGGTTCCCGGCTTGGCAGGGGCCGGCGAAAAGCTCAGCGCGGTGAGCTTGACCGTGTCGGCCGGCGCCAGGGTGGGGTGGCGCAGATTCCACAGCCATTGCCACCGCGTCGACGGCCGCGCGCCCATGGTGCACGGCACCCAGCGCGAATCCTTGAGGCCCGGCTTGCGCCAGTCCGGCACCACCCCTTGATCTTCTTGACCCAACCACTCCTTGTCCGTCCCGATCACCGTCCGTGTGCCGTCCGCGCCGACCAGCAGCAGCTCCGCCAGCAGCCCGCGCGAGCCGACCTCGTAGAGATCGTCGACCGCCGCCGCGAGGACGTTCTCGCCGGCCACCAGCCAGTCGGTCGGGACCGCCTTGACCGCGGCCTCGCGCAGGCTCCCGCCGGCGTAGCTGTGGTCCGCCAGGAACGGCCGGTTGTTGACCCACAACGCGGTCAGCCGATCGATGGCGCAGGCCGCCAGCCAGGCCTCGCGCACCGCCTTCGGGTCGGCCACGGTGAAGCTCCGCCGGAAGTACCGTCGGATCGGCTGCCGGTTGGGGATCACCAGCGACGGCTCGCACCAGATCCAGGACGCCTGCCAGCCCGGCTCGAAGTCTTGGGGCAGGACCAGCTTCGGGCCAATCGCCTGGAGCTCGCTCACGGCCACTTGTGGTTTGGCGCCGCTCAGGACCACCAGCCGCGCCGCCGTGGTGGTCCGTGGCCGGTCCAAGGCGTGGCGCACCCACTGGTCCAGCGCGCCGGCCTCGCCGGTGGCCACGGCGTCCCAGCCGTCGGCCACCGCGACTTCCAGCCGGTACCGGCCGACCGCGCCGACCTCCTTGTAGGGACTGCCGGACCACGGCCGGAAGGCCAGCTCGGTCAGGGTCACCGGCAGCCGCCACTCGACCCGCAGCCAGACCGGGTAGACGCCGGGCTCCGAGACCCACCCGGTGTCGTCCTTCCCGTCGCAAGCCTTCTGCGCGCTGAACCCGATATGCGGCGCCGAAGCCTGCGCCGAGGGCATCCCGCCCGGCCCGAACAGCGCCAGATTCTCGGTCGCCTCCTGCCCAGCGGCCAGGGACGCCGCCAGCACCACCAAGACCGTCCAGCCACGCGCCATGAGCCATCCTCCGCCAAGGTCCGCGAGGCTTCGCCGCACGGCGCCGGTGGCCTGCCTCCTCACCCTGCCATCGATTGCCATTCTCATTTGGCATGTTGCGCGAAAGTGGCTTACAGACCGGGTTGGGAGCGGTACAATCGATTCGGTTTTGGTGACTGCCGAGGCCCTGGCGACAGTGGTCGCTGAGCTTTCCCTTCCTGGCAAGGAGGCGAATACGGGGTGGTTCGCCACCGACCCCGCCACGCGGAGCGAACCACCCCTTGATCCCCTCCTTGCAAGGAGGGGAAAGGGTGATCCCGGGCGGGAACTGATGGCTGAGCAGTCACGGGTTGAGAACGAATCGAGGGCTTGGTTGAGTACCGCGACGCAGCCTCTTCAGCCGGTCGGCGTCTCGTTCCGGACCGAGGCCGTCCTGGCGGCGGCGTGTGGGGTGCTGTTGCTCGCCGGCTATGGCGCCCACGCGCTGGGCGTCCCGGACACCATCCACGATGGGCTGCACCTGGCCGCCTTGGCGGTCGGGTCGGTGGTGCCCATCTTGGGGACCGTGCCGCAGTTGCGGGCCGGGCGGATCGATGTCGATTTCCTGATGCTGTTCGCCGCCTTCGGCGCCGCGTACCTCAACCAGCCGGGCGAAGGCGCCATCCTGATGTTCTTGTTCTCCGGCTCGGCCGCCCTGGAAAGCTACACCTCCGGCCGCACGCGGCGGAGCATCGAGGCGCTGCGCGAGCACCTGGAGACCGAGGCCGTGCGGCTCGACGCCGACGGGCAGACGGAGCAGGTGCCGGTCGAGGCGCTGCGGCTGGGCGACCGGGTGCTGATCCGGCCCGGCGCCCGGGTCCCGGCCGACGGAGTGGTGCTGTCCGGCGAATCGAGCGTCGATCAGGCCGCGCTGACCGGCGAGAGCCTGCCGGTGGTCAAGGGGCCCGGCGACACCGTCCTGACCGGCTCGATCAACCTCACCGACGGGGCGCTGACGGTGCGGGTGGAGAAGGAAGCGGCCGACAGCACCCTGGCCCGGATGCTGCGGATGGTCGAGGAGGCCGAGCGCAACCGGGCTCGGGCGCAGGTGTTCACCGACTGGTTCGGCGAGCGGTACACCAAGCTCGTCATCGTCGGCGCGGCGGCGGCCTGGCTGGTGCCCGTGGCCTTCTTCCGCGTGGCCTGGGGCCCGGCCTTCTACAAGGCCATGACGCTGCTGGTGGTGGCTTCGCCGTGCGCCCTGGTGCTGGCCACGCCGGCGGCCATCCTGGCGGCCATCGCCACCGCGGCGCGGCACGGCATTCTGGTCAAGGGCGGGGCCAGCTTCGAGTCAGTGGCCGCCGCGCGGGTGGTGGTGTTCGACAAGACCGGCACCCTGACTTTGGGCACGCCGCGGCTGGAGTGCGTCCAGTCGGTCAACGGCAACACCGAGGCCGAGGTCCTGCGCATCGCCGCCAGCGCCGAGCAGCCGTCCGAGCATCCGCTGGCCGCGGCCATCGTCACCGCCGCCAGGGAGGCCGGCCTGAGTTTGGTTCAGCCGGACAGCTTCCGGTCCGTGACCGGCAAGGGGGTGATCGCCACCATCGCCGGGGAGCAGGTGTTGGTCGGCAGCCCGCGGCTGTTCGAGGCCGAGGGGCTGGTGGCGCCGGAGTGTCGGGACGAGGGCTGTCCGGATCGCGGCGCCGACGGCTGCCGGGCGCTGCGGGTCTCCGGCGCCGGGGTCGAGGGCCTGCTCGACCTGGCCGACGGGGTGCGGCCGCAGGCGCGGTCGGCGGTGGCGGCGCTGCGGCGGGGCGGGATCCGGCACGTGGCCATGCTGACCGGCGACCTGAGGTCGGTGGCCGAGCGGATCGGCGATTCGGTCGGGATCGACCATGTCCACGCCGAGCTGCTGCCAGACGAGAAGCTCGAGCGGCTGCGCGAGCTGCGCGAGCGGTACGGACCGGTGATCATGGTCGGCGACGGGGTCAACGACGCGCCGGCCCTGGCGGCGGCCGACGTGGGCGTGGCCATGGGCGGGATCGGCAGCGACGTGGCGCTGGAGACCGCCGACGTGGTGCTGACCAGCGACGACCTGTCCCGGCTGCCCATCCTGCTCGACCTGTCCCACCGCGCCAACCGCATCGTCCGGCAGAACCTGATCTTCGCCATCTCGGTGATCGTGGTCCTGGTCAGCCTGACCCTGGCCACCGACCAGGTCCGCCTCCCGTTGGCGGTGCTGGGTCACGAGGGCAGCACGGTCCTGGTGATCCTCAACGGCCTGCGGCTGCTGCGGGCGTGAAGGGCGCACTGGCTGGCGCGCCGACGGGTATCCGCTGTCGGCGTCGCGTCGTGGCGTGGGCGCAGTGCGTGTGGAAGTGCTCAAACGTGATGGCTGCGACGGGATGCGGGGGCGTCCGACGAAGGGCTTCGGTCCGCGCGCCGCACAGTAGCGGTGCAAAGCCAGACGAGCCGTTCGTCCCCATGTCATACCAACAGCTTATGGTGTAACATCGAGCTTGGCCGAGCACACTAACCACCGGAAGCCGGGGCTTCCATGGTCAAAGCCGGCCCGGAGCAGGCAGCGTGGCTGGTAATACCTCCATCGTGTGGCAGAGCGCGAGCGTCGTGGTCCTGGCCCAAGCCCACAATCCGACCCTGTTCAACCACGACTTCCTGAGGGACAACCGTATTGTCCCAGACCATTGGTGGCCGCATCCTGAGACCACTGTCATCACGCCGGCAATGGCGCGCCTGCAGTTCGGCAACGGGGCCGAGATCGTGGTGTTGCCCGACCGCTGCATCCTACAGCAACCCTTTGCCGATGCGGCCGGACTAACCGTGCTCGCGGGTGTCGCGACGCAGTTCGCGAAAACGCTGCCCCATGTCAAGTACCGCGCGGTGGGCAACAACTTCAAGGCGGCCTGGCCGCAACCAGATCCGGCTGCGTGGCTGACGTCGCGCTTTCTTCAGGCGGGCAAGGCTGTCGAGCCAGCGACTGGGCAGGGGCAGTTGTCGCAAGCGAAGTTCGGCTACCCTCTGGGGGGCGACGCGACCGGCCATCTCTACTGCACGCTGTCGGCAGGAGAGCTCACGGTCCGCGGGCTTGATGGGCCGGAGCCCTGGCCGGCCGTGGCGGTCGACGTGAACTTCCATCGGGACGTGGCGGGTGTGGACCGGCCGGCCGAGGTCGGCTTGTGTGCGGCGCGCTTGCCCGATGACTTCGCGCGGCTGGCTGAGCTACTGGATGCCCTACTGCTCGTCGAGGACCCTGACCATGCAGACGCTTGAGACCGGCCCGGCGCCGCGATGTTGGGAGAGGGAGACGGGATCGCGAGAACCGCTGGATCCAGAGATCCCAGTTCAGTTGGTGGACCACCGCTTGTTCACGGTGACGCCGGCGACGACCGCCAACGTGGACGTGTGGCCGCAGGACGTCTTGTCTAGCGGGGCTGCGGTGCCGCGGAACGAGTCCGTGCTGTACGAGCGTGCGCCGGGCCTGTCGCAGGCCGACCGGCCGCTGTGGGACGTGGCCGATACGGTGGTGATCGGGCGGCTTGCGGTCCCGCAAGACGAGCTGTCCGTTTGCTCGCTGCAATCGGCACTGTTCGTGCAGATGGCCGCCGCGCGCGAGGACGAGCGATTCGAGCGGCCAAGTCCGGTCGCGGAGCAGCTCGCGAGGGCGGTGGCGGTGGCAGCGTTGAGCGTGGGGCACGAGCCGCTCGACGGTGGCTGGTGCGATGAAGGGCTGGCGATTGAGTTCGCCGAGGGCACGCGGCGAGTGACGGTGGAGTGCCTCAATGACGGGGCGGTCGCGGTGTTGCTCCGCAACAGTGAACTTGGGCGCTGGCAGACGCTCGAGTTCGATCCCGGCCCGGCTGCGGCCGACCAAGCCTCGTCCGCGGCGGTTGGTTATCTGGATCGCTCCCGGCCCCAGCGCGCGAGCTGAGGGGTGGCGATGGGGGCGGACCCGGCGGCCTACCTGCGCGGTGCCCGGCCCGGCGACTTGGCGCCCGATGGGGAGCCCAAGCCATCGCTCTGGAACGGCGAGCTCATTCAGGACCAGCAGCGTTACGAGATCTCGGTCTGGGACCACGCGGAGTACGCTACCGACGAGGACAAGGAGCGGCTCATCGAGTCGCACCCTCCGCAAACCGTTGCGTTCGGTGAAATCACCAGCCAGCGCCTGAGCGGGCAAGTCTACGAATACCCGGAGGACGGCGAGCCGGTGGTGAAGGTGGTCGAGGACAGGACGTACCGGGTCCGAGTGGAAATGGACGACACGCCACCGGGCCATGGGAATGCCATAATCGAGAGCGACGACGCTGAAGCCACACCGCCTCCGCCATCGATCCGCCGCGCCGCGCGGATCATGTTGGTTGCTTGGACGAGGATAGTGTACCGCAAGGAGGGTTTGCAGACCGAGTCGCCGTAGCACCCATGGTCAAGCCGCCCTGGCGGTCCTCGGGCACGAGGGTAGCACGGTCCTGGTGATCCTCAACGGCCTGCGCCTGTTCCTTGCGTGAAGGTCCCCCCGCCATCCGGCGTATTGACGGGCCGGAGAACGCCATGGCGACGGACGTCACGCGCCACGTCACGGTCGAGCGGTACGACGTGTGCGTGGTCGGCGGCGGGCTGGCCGGGACCTGCGCGGCCCTGGCCGCCGCGCGGGGCGGGGCGCGGACCGCCCTGGTCACCGACCGGCCGGTACTCGGCGGCAACTCGTCCAGCGAGCTGCGCATTCCGCCCGCGGGCAGCGGGTACTACAACCCCTGGGCCACCGAGACCGGGATCGTCCATGAGCTGATCGTCGAGGACCGGGCGCGTAACCATGACCCGGTCCAGTACGGCCACGCCAACGGGGTCTGGGACCTGGTGCTCTACGACGCCTGCCGGCGCGAGCCGGGGCTGACGCTGTACCTGAACACCAATGTCCACCAGGTGGCCATGGCCGACCAACACACCGTGGGCGAGGTGGTCGGGGTGCAGGCCGGCAGCGGGACCACGCTCCACGTCCCGGCGCGGCTGTTCATCGACGCTTCGGGCGACGGGGTGGTCGGGGTGGGGGCCGGCGTGCCGTGGCGGACCGGCGCCGAGTCGCGCGCCGAGTACGGCGAGCCGCTGGCGCCCGAGCAGCCGGACGACTTCGTCATGGGCTCGACGCTCACGTTCCGCGCGCGGGACTTCGGCCGCGAGGCGCCGTTCGCCCCGCCGGACTGGGCGCAGGTCTACGACTACCCCGACGGCATCCCGCACCGCTCGACCGCTTCGTTCGCCGGCGGGTACTGGTGGATCGAGGTCGGCTGGCCGCTCGATCCGCTGGACCAGCAGGACGCCATCCGCGACGAGCTGCTGCGCCATGTCTACGGGATCTGGGACCATATCAAGAACCGCGGCCGCGAGCGCGAGGCGGCGCGGACCTGGGTGCTGGACTGGGTCGGCTACCTGCCGGCCAAGCGCGAGAGCCGGCGGTTCGTCGGGGCGCACGTGCTGACCGAGCACGAGGTCCGGGCCGGCGCCACGTTCCCGGACACCGTGGCCTACGGCGGCTGGTCCATCGACGACCACACCCGGGGCGGGATCCTCAACCTCGAGCAGTCGCCGTCGTTCCACGACGTGCCCATCATCTCGTACTTCGTCCGGCCCTACGCCGTCCCGCTGCGCTGTCTGTACGCCGAGCCGGTGACCAACCTCCTGTTCTGCGGCCGGGTGCTGTCGGCCAGCCGGATCGCCTTCAGCTCGCTGCGGGTGCAGCAGACGCTGGCCACCACCGGGCAGGCGACCGGCACGGCGGCGGCGCTGTGCGTGGCGCGGGACGTGGCGCCGGCGGCCCTGGCCGCGGCGCCCGAGGCGCTGCAGCAGCGGCTGCTCCGCGACGATGCCTGGCTGCCCGGCGTGGCCCATGAGCACCTGGGCCGGGACCTCGGCGGCGTGACCGCCACCGCCTCCAGCGTGGCCGCCTGCGCCACCGAGCCCGGAGACGGCGGGATCGACCTGTCCGGCGCGCCGGCCGCCCTGGTGCCCATCTCCGGCGACCGGCTGGACGCGGTCCGGCTGCACCTGACCAACGACGGCCCGGCAGCCGCGGCGGTGGTCACGTTGCACCCCGCCGACGGCGTGACCGACCTGTACGCCCTGGACCGCGCCTCGGCGGCCTCGGTTGAGGTGGTCGTCCCGACCGGCGGCGGCGTGGTCGAGGCGCGGCTCAACGCCGTTGTCGAGCCGGGGCGGATGGTCTGGATCAAGGTCGCCGGCCCCGCCGGGCCGCGCTGGCGTTACGCCGTGGACGATCCCATCGGCACCTGCTCGGCCTACCGCCGGCCGGACGGCTATCTGTGGTACGGGCCGGGGACCTGGGCGCGGTGGCGGTCGCTGGCCGTGGACGTGCTGCCCGAGAGCCGGCCCTACGGCCCCGAGCAGGTGCTGACCGGCCTCGACCGGCCGGCGGCCACGACCAACGCCTGGGTGTCCGATCCGGCGCAGCCGCTGCCGCAGTGGATCGAGCTTGAGCTGCCCGACCCACCGCAGGTGATCGACACCGTCCAACTGCTGTTCGACACGCAGCTCAACCGGATCAACTACGTCACGCCCGGCCTGTTCCGCGCGCCGGAGTGCGTCCGGGACTACACCCTCACCGCCGAGGTCGCCGGCGAGTGGCTCGAGCTGGCCTCGGTCACCGGCAACTACCACCGCCGGCGCGAGCACGGCTTCCCGCCGATGGCGCCGAGCCGGCTCCGGCTGACGGTCACGGCCACCAACGGCGATGCGTCGGCGCGGGTCTACGCCGTGCGGCTGTACCGCGACTCGTGAGGCGCGGGCAGGAGTCGCGCGGCGGTTGGGCAACGGGATCCCGTTCACCGGCGGAGGTCGTCACCATGAAGGACATCGGCGCGTTGTGCTGTCTGTTGCTCTGCCCGCTGCTGGCCGCCGCGGTGCCGTCCATCGTCGAGCCGGTGGCCGACGGCGTGTGGGTGGTCCGCGACGACAACGGCGCGTGGGGCGGGATGACCAACGGCATCACCCACATGAACAAGTCGCCGTATCAGGCCAGGAAGATCCTCGATCTGAGCGGCGTGCCCGAGGCGACTTGGGCCAAGGTGAAGGAAGTCCGGCTGTCAGCCTACTTCATGGTCCACGACTACTCCTGGCACGATCTGCCGCAGACCAACGGCCTGGACGAAGCCTACGAGGTGATCGTCAACGGCACCGCGCATCGGTACGCGACCAACAGCGGCGCACCCGTCTACCTGCCGCGCAGCGCGCCGAACATGCAGTGGTATGACTTCCTCCTGCCCAAGACCGAGTTCCGCCACGGGCCGAACGAGATCATCGTCCACAAGGCCGAGGGCTCCAAGGGCGACGACTACCTCTACCTGGGGATCGACAACACGGTCCGGCGTGGGAACAGCAGCGTCAACTTCGACGGCAAGGCTTGGACCCAAGACAAGCTGACCATCCCCGGCGGCAACGGCGAGTACATGATCCGCCTCTACCTGATCGCCGCCGACACCGCCTTCAAGGTCGACTGGCGGCCGGGCGCCCAGCCCGAGCTGACGGACCCGGCCAAGGTCGTCTTGTACGCCGGCTGCCACGACGGACGAAGCGGCGCCGACGGGCTGCTCATCCCGGCCGGCGGCGCGGCCCGGGTCGAGTGGCACCCGCAGCTCCTCGACCGGTTGCAGCCGGTCAACGCCACGGTCGAGCTGAGCGGCGCGGCCAAGCTGGCCTGGCTGGACGCCGTTGACAAGCCGCTCACTCCGGTCGACGCCAAAGGCGCCACGGACCTCGTCCTGGACGCCGGACGGACGGTCGATGCCTCCGGCCTGATCGTCACCGCCGGGGCGGCGCCGGTGACGCTGAAACGGGTCACCGTGTCCGCCCACCGCTCGTTCCACCCGCTGCCGGCGGTGATCGACCTGGCCCCGGTCATCGCGCCGACGCCGCCCATGGCGCCGCCCAAAGCGCCGCGCTGCGCGCTCACGCCGACCAGCTCCGAGCTGACCAACGACCGGCTGCGCTGCCGCTTCACGCGGGGCGAGCGGCTCCAGCTCGCCTCGCTCTACAACGAGTACGCGAAGGTGGAGATGGTCCGCAACCCGGCGGCCAGCGCGTTGTTCACGGTCACCGTCGGCGGCCAGCGGTACGCCGGCAGCCGCGACTTCCGTTGCGAGTCGTGGAAGCCGGCCAAGGACGGCTTCGCCGCCCGGCTGACGCTGGCCGAGCCCGCCCTGGCGGCCGACCTCTGGGCGCGGATCGATACCGAGGGGTTGCGGCTCGGACTGAAGTTGACCAACACCGGCCGGCAGCCGGTGGACTTCCAGGTCAACTTCCCGCACCTGGCCGGGATCGCCGTGTCCGACCGGCCGGCCGACGATTACTACTACTTCCCCTGGGGCGGCGGGATCATCGCCGACCGGCCGGTGATTGCCCGGCGCGGGTATGGCGACCACGAGGCTCTCTACCAGCTTCTGGATGTCTACGGCCCGGCTCGGGGCGCCGGGCTGTACCTCCGCGCCGACGACGACCAGGGCTGGCACAAGATCATCGCCCTGCGCAAGCATGTCCCCGGCGCGGTCGAGGAAAACGCCGAGGTGCTCTGGTCGACCACCCGGGTGAAGGAGGAGTACCGCGCCCAGAACTCGCTCGAGGCGGTCGCGGGCACCGGGATGGAGATCGAGTACCTGCGCCGCACCCGGCCGCCCGGCGAGAGCTTCGCCCCGGCGCCGGCGGTGATCGCCGCGCACCCCGGCGACTGGCACGTGGCGCTGCGGGCCTACTCCGACTGGGCCCACCGGGTGTGGCAGTTCCGGCCCTATCCCTCGCGGCTGAAGCCGATCCGCAACATGATGGCCGCCGGCTGGGGCAAGGGCATTCTGTTCCGCGACGGCGCCTACCGGACCGACATCATCGCCGATCTGAGCAAATGGCAGACCACCGTCGGCGCGGCCCGCACCAAGACCGACTGCGTCGAGCTCATGTCGTGGTGGGACTGGTCGGACAAGGGCCCCTGGAACACGCCTTTCGACAAGCTGGACACGGTCCTGCCCGAGGCCGTCGTCAAGCGCTGGGAGCCATACTTCGTCACCGATCCGGTGACCGGTCAGAAGATGTGGAACAACCAGCCCGGCGACTACCGCGGCTACAACGAGCGCTTCGGCGGGCTGCCGGCGTTCCGCCAGGCGATCGACAACTACCGCAAGCTGGGCGCCCTGGTGACCCTTTACACCGACCCGTTCCGGCTGGATGAATCGTCCGAGACCGGCCGGCTGCACGGCAAGGCCTGGAGCGTGGTCGGCGCCGACGACAAGAAGTCCACCGGCTACGAGGTCTGGAACCCGTGCCACGATCTGCTCGAGGTGCGGGAGTGGGTGGCCGCCGAGATGGGCCGGGTGATGCGCGAGACCGGCGCCGACGGGATCCGGCTCGACGAGTACGGTCACCGCGGCTGGGCCTGCTACGACCCGACCCATAGGCACACCTACGCCGAGGTCGGTCTGACCCAGTGGCAGAAGGCCACCGCCGACGCCACCCGGCGCGTCCACGAGGCCATGGACAAGGTCCGGCCGGACCTGGTCCTGACCACCGAGCACCCCGGGTACGACTACTTGATGCAGTACCTGGAAGGGTGCATCACCTACGACCTGACCGGCCAGGCCTCGCCGCTGCGCCCGCTGGAGTGCAACACGCAGCGATTCTACTTCCGCGAGTGCAAGCCCTACGAGCTGGACCACCGCAACGCCGATCCGGGCGACAAGAAGAAGTTCTGGAACGCGGTCGAGTCGTTCGGCCGGTACTTCCCGCCGGCCTACTACGCCGTCTTGTCGGACAACGAGGACACCTACTGGCTGGGCGAAGCCGAGCCGCTGGTGGTCACGCCCGGCGCGGCCCAACAGGTCTACGTCAACCGCTTCCGCGGCGACGGCAAGACCATTCACCACCTCTACAACGCCACCGGTCACACCTTCGACGGGGTCGCCCTGGCAGTGGACCTGAAGGCCGGCGAGCACCTCTACGACCCGCTCGGCAACCGCGAGCTGACCGCGGTCAAGCGGGCCGACGGCCGCGGCCACGACGTGGCGGTTTACCTCCCCCGCGCCGACGTGGCCTGCGTGGTGCAGCTCACCCGCCGGCTGGCCATCCGCCGCGAGGGCGCGAAGCTGGCCGTCGAGGTCAAGGCCCCGGCCGGCCAGCACGACCTGGTGGTGGCCAACAAGGAGGGCGAGGAGGTCCTCCGCGTCGCCGGTGTCCGGCCCGGTGCCCACACCATCGACCTGGCGACCCTCCCCGAGGGCGCGGTGGGGGCGTGCGTGAAGCTGATGACCGGCCGGAAGCTGATCGACCTCGCGGCCGTGCCGCCGGGCAACGCATGATCGCCACGCGCGACCTGGCCATCGAGGTGGCCGGTCGGCCATGGGTGCCGGTCCGGGTCGAGGGGCACGGGCCTTACTGGTTCCTGCTCGACACAGGTTGCCTGTCGGCCAGCTTGTCCTCGTCGGTGGTGCGGGAGCTGGCGCTGCCCGACGAAGACGGCTGGGTGACCGTCCGTTCGCTGGCCGTCGGCGACACGTGCTGGCTGGCGCTGGGGCTCGGACACGATGACTGCGGCGCCCTCGGCAATCGCCTCGGCCATCGCCTCGACGGGTTCCTGGGCAGCCGGCTGTTCGCCTCGTCTGGACTGGTGCTGATGCTGGACTACCCAGGTCGGACCTTGTCTCTGCTGCCTCGCGACGACGTCGAGCCGTTCGCCCTCGAACTGCCGCTGCGCGTGGCCGGAGGCTACCCGCTGGTGCCGGTCCAGATCCACGGCACGGGCCCATACTGGTTCCTGCTCGACACCGGCGCGTCGACCAGCGTGATCTCGACGGATCTGGCCAGTCGGTTGTCCTTGCCCCGCGGCGAGGCCCGCGCCGCTCATGGCGCACGCGACAGCCTCGAGGCGCATTCCACCATGATCTCGGCGATGGCCGTTGGACCGATCGAGCAACACGGCCTTGACGTCGCGATCATGGACTGCACCGGGATCTCGGCCACCGCCGGCTGTCAGGTGGACGGCTATGTCGGCCACGACTTCCTGAGCCACCGCCGGGTGGCGATCGACTACGCCGGTGGACGCCTCGGGCTGCGGTGAACCCCCGCGCCACTCGCGACCGCCGGCCGTCCCGCCCGGTGGCGGCCAGCCGCTGGCGGAGAACGGGCGGCCGCTGGGTGAGGTGCTGACCCTCCTGACTCGGGAACGCGCGTGGCTCGACCAACTACAAGGCTGCCTGTCGAGACTGCTGCCGGCCGTCGGGGCGTGATCGCTACCTGGCCCCAACCTAGAGAAGCTGTCACGAGCCGCAATCTGGGCCCTGGGCCAGAGAAGCTGACACCGACTGCGAGATCAGCTCGCGGCCCCGCTCCAGGACGCTGCTCGGGGCAGTCTCGGCCCGGCAGCAGGCGCGTCGGGCGAACCTTGTTCTGTGACCTACCGATCGGTGACCCCCGGTGCCTGGGACGGCGATGGCGCCATGCCGGGCAGGACCAACGTTGCGTTCGGGTCGTCGACGTGCTCCGGGCGCGGTGGCCATTGCTTCCACAAGCGGCCGTCCAGGAGCGCTGCTTCGCCATGGCGCCGGTCGGGCCAACCGCCGAGCTGCTTGAGGAACAACGGCGTCTGCTGGTCAAGCGATAGGTCGCGCAATTCCCGCACCCAGTCCAGCTCCATTGGCCGCGCGCCCGGGCCGCTCTCACCGGCGACGATGACCCAGTCGATACCCGCCAGGTCAAGCTCCGGCAGGGGGCCAAGGAGCGGCTCCAAGGAGAGGAACTTGACCTGGGCGGGCACCGACCGCAAGACGTCGACGCGCGGCAGGTAAGCGGCGTGCTCCACGGTCACACCGGCCCAGATGTGGTTGGGCCAGGGCAGCCGGTCCGCTAGGGACGCCAATCGCTCGGCGCGCTTCGTCAAGACCTGGTAGACATGCTGGTCGGCGCGCACCATCGTCTCGAACACCGCTGCAATGAACTCGAAGGGCACCTCCTCGTGGAACAGATCGCTCATCGAGTTGACGAACACGAAGCGCGGCTTCCGCCAGCGTAGCGGCTGGTCGAGGAGATGATGATGCAGCGTCAGCTCGAACCCGTTGGCGTAGCTCGGATTGCCCATCGCCTGGAGGCGCCGAGCGAGGGCTTCGGCGTAGCAGTGCCGACATCCAGCGCTGACTTTGGTGCATCCGGTCAGCGGATTCCAGGTGGCGTCGGTCCACTCAATGCCTGAGCAGCTTCCCATCGTTGTCCCCTGAGCGTGGTCCGGCTAGCGACCGAGACCCGCGAGCGTGGCGGTCTCCTCCTCACGGACCGGGCGGAGCAGCCCTGGCAGGCCGGCAATCCTGGCGCTGAGTGACCAGGCTTTCGCTGGCTGCTGAAAGCCATACTCGGCGGCGTCACTGCTCTCAGCACCCATCACCTCGGACATGAGATAGTGGCCGACAGCACTGCTGGTGGCATGCACGATGTAGTGGCTCGTCCGAACGCCGTCTTCGTCGTAGAACCGGAAAGGCAAGACGAACTGTGCACCACTGCCGCGCAGGCAGTCGACCAACTGACTGAGGATCAGCGGTTCGCGATCTTCGGCCAGCGTCCGGCCAAGTCTGGACTGCAACGCGGCGAATCCATCCGCTCCGAAGAGGCGCGTCAGGTGTGGCTTCCGCGTTGGATCGCCGAGGGCCATGTTGATGCGGTTGAAGTTGAAGAAGAAGATCAGCTCGGCCCGTGCGCCTCGTAAGAGCTTCGCGAAGAGCGACAGGCTCAGCTCCTTGAATCCCCAGGGATCGATGAACCACAGTGCGGGGATATCGGTCAAGCCGTCGAGCGCTGAGAGCAGGTTCTGGTCGACTTCCTGGTTGCTGTAGATGGGCGGGTGAGCCAGTCGTTCGATGCCCTGCAGCCCTTCGATCTGGATCTTCAGGTCCTCGACGTGGGCGGGGTTGAGGTCGTTGAACACGGTGATGAGCCGCTCGGCGACGGCCGGCGCCTGCAGGGCATACGCCAGGACCAGAAGCGGAGTGGATGGCGTCCCATCCTCATAGCGTCCGGGACCGGCGCAGAGATCGACGTAAGCGAGCTGGGAGCCGGTGTGAACCGGGCTATTCACCATCGTGTCCGACCACACCGCGAAGTAGCTGGCGACCAATCGCGCCTTGACCTTCGAGCGAGCGGTGGCTTCGTCGAAGAAGTCCTCGTGCTCCATGGATGCACTCCATAACGCGTCGATTCCGCTCTGGGGAAGCGGTTGGCCGACGAGGATAGCAAACATGTGTTTGCATGTCAAGGCCACTTCGCGACGATTCTGGAGCACTGCGGGAGGCTCTGACGAACCTACTCCCACGCGATCTTCTCAACCTCCTGCTGCAGGTCGGCCGCGGTGGCCTGGGTGTAGAGCCTGGTCGTGTCCAGCGAATCGTGCCCCATGATCTGGGCGAGGCGGTGGAGGGGCACGTTCTCGGCCATGCGGTAGCCGAAGCGATGGCGGAGGTCGTGGGGGTGGAGGTCGGGCACGCCGGCGGCTTTGGCATGCTTCTTCACCAACTGCCCCAGCGCCCGCGGCGTCAGGCCCTGGTCGGTTTTCGGTGAGGGGAACAGGTAGCGCTGGTCGGTCGGAAGCTGCTCCAACCACTCGTGCAGCGCGGCTCTTGCGGTGGCATTCAGCGGCACCTCGCGGTACTTGTTCCGCTTGCCGCAGATCCGCAGGCTGCCGCTGCGCGGACCTATCGACACGTCATCGCGCTGCAGGCCGCAGACCTCACCCGCGCGCAGGCCGGTGTGCAGCATCACGATCAACAGGACCCGGTCCCTGACGTTGCCGCTTGCTGTCACCGCCGCGATGAGGGCTGATTCTTGCTGGTCGGTGAGGTGTCGCGGCGGACGGGGCGTCTCGGCAACCGGCTTGACCACCCGGGCGGGGTCCCGCTGCAGCAGCTCTTCGTCAGTCGCCCAGGAGCAGTAGCCCTTGAGGCTGACCAGGCTGCGGTTGACCGAGGCCGCCTTGAGCTTCCGCTCCCGCTGGAGCCAGGCCCGGTAGCGGGTGATCGTCGGGGTCGTCAGGGACTGGGGTGTGAACGGTGCTTGGCCGGCTTGCTCGGTGTCCTCGAACCAGGCCGCGAACTGGCGCAGATCGGACAGGTAGTTGCGCAAGGTCGCCGGGCTGACGTCACGCTCGGTGCGCAGGTACTGCTCGCAGTCGGCGAGGGCCTGTTCGGCGGTCGGCGACAACGTTGGCTGGGCGGGTCGGCTCATGGACCTGATTCCTTAGCAGAAGCTCCGGAAGGGGGATACGCGCCGCCTTAGCGGAACTCCTGCCCTGGTTTGGCGGGCGGTTGCTTCCGCTAGGTCAAGTTAGCGGTGGCCTGGCCGATTCCTTCCCTGGACCTCTGGAGCCACCTATGAAGCACTCTTGGACCCCCGACGAACTCGCCGACCACTGGACGCTGACGCCCGCGGAGCAGGACCTGTTGTACCGCATGGCTGACCACACTCGCCTCGGGTTCGCCCTGCTGCTCAAGTTCTTCCAGGTCGAGGGCCGCTTCCCTGCGTCGCGCGCCGAAGTACCGGAGGCGGTCGTCGAGCACGTCGCCCAGCAGCTGGGCTTGCAGCCCGGCGAACTCGTGCGGTTCAACTGGCAGGGCCGCGCCGCCACCTACCTCCGCACGCGGATCCGTAGCCTGCTGGGGTTCCGGGCCGCCACGGTGCAGGACGCTGACGACCTGACAGCCTGGCTCGCCGCCCAGGACGAAGTTCAGGATGGATCCTTCGAGTGCCTCGCCACCTTGGTCTATGAACAGTGCCGTGCCCGCCGCCTGGAGCCGCCCTCGCCCGACCGCGTCGAGCGGCTGGTGCGATCGGCGGTGCATCTCGCCCAGGCACGGCTAGCCGAGGCGGTGGCTGGCCAGTTGTCCGCGACCACCCGGCAGGCGCTGGGTGCCTTGATCGAACTGCCCGAGGCGCCCCTTGCGGAGCCGGCGGCCGAGGAGTGGTCGCCGCTGGCCACCCTCAAGGCCGACCCCGGGCGGATCAGCCTGGACAGCCTGCTCGGTGAGGTCGCTAAGCTCCGGACGATCCGCGACCTGGGCTTGCCCGGCGGGCTGTTCGACGGCGTGTCGCCACGCCTGGTGGTCCGGCTGCGCCAGCGGGCAGCGGCCGAGCCGCCCCGCGAACTGCGGGCTCATGCCGAGCCGCTGCGTTACACCCTCCTGGCGGCCTTCTGCGATCGGCGGCTTGGTGAGATCACCGACAACCTGCTCGACCTGTTGATCGGCGTGATCCACAAGATCAGCGTCCGCGCCGAGCAACGGGTCGAGGAGGAACTGCTGGCCGACCTCCAGCGGGTGCCGGGCAAGGCCGGCCTGCTCTACCGGCTTGCCGAAGCGGCCCTGGCCGACCCCGACGGGCGGGTGAGGGACGTCGTGTTTCCGGTGGTTGGTGAGCAGACCTTGCGGGACCTGGTCCACGAGCATCTGACCGGGGGACCCATGGTTCGTCGGCGGATCCACACCGTCATGCGCGCTTCGTATCAGGGCTACTACCGGCGCATGGTGCCCCAGTTGCTGGACGTCCTGGAGTTCCGCTCCAACAACGTCCTGCACCAGCCGGTGATCCGCGCCCTGGAGCTGATGCGGCAGTTCGCGGGGCGACAGACCCGGTTCTACGAAGCCCACACCCAGGCCCCCATCGACGGGGTGGTTCGGCCGATGTGGCGCGAGCTGTTGCTGGAGGACGTCCCCCGCGGCGGCCAGCGGGTCAACCGCATCAACTACGAGATCTGTGTTCTGGAGACCTTGCGTGAGAAGCTCCGCTGCAAGGAGATCTGGGTGGTGGGAGCTGATCGCTGGCGCAATCCCGACGAGGATCTGCCCCTCGACTTCGATCAGCGGCGGGACCACTACTACGCCGCCCTCGCCCAGCCCCGGGACGTGGAGGACTTCGTCGGGCCGCTCCGCGAGCGCCTGGCGAACGCCCTCGGCAACCTGCACCGGGGTCTGCCGCGGAACCGCGCAGTCCAGATCCTCCCGAAGGCCGGCGGCTGGATCCAACTGACGCCCTTCGACCCCCTGCCCGAGCCCGCCAACCTCGACCAGCTCAAGGCTACGATCACCCAGCGCTGGCCGATGACCAGCCTGCTGGACATCCTCAAGGAGACCGACCTGCGGGTCGGCTTCACCGATCACTTCACCACCGTCGCCTCCCGGGAGATGCTCGACCGCGAGACCATCCAGCGGCGTCTGCTGCTCTGTCTCTTTGGCCTGGGCACCAACACCGGCCTCAAACGGGTCAGCACCGGCCACCCAGGCGACGGCTACCGCGAGTTGCTATACGTCCGCCGGCGATTCCTGCGCTACGAAGCCTTGCGGGCGGCCAACGCGGAGGTCGTCAACGCCATCCTGGCGGCCCGGCAGCCGGCCCTGTGGGGCGAGGGCACGACGGCCTGCGCCTCGGATGCCAAGAAGTTCGGCGCGTGGGACCAGAACCTGATGACCGAGTGGCACGTCCGCTACGGGGGCCGGGGGATCATGATCTACTGGCACGTCGAGCGGAAGGCGGTCTGCATCTACTCCCAGCTCAAACGCTGCTCGTTGTCCGAGGTGGCGGCCATGATCGAGGGCGTGCTGCGCCACTGCACCGACGCCGAGGTGACCCGCAACTACGTCGACAGCCATGGCCAGAGCGAGGTCGCCTTCGCCTTCTGCCACTTGCTCGGCTTCGATCTGTTGCCGCGGCTCAAGCGGCTGCATACCCAGAAGCTGGCTTGCCCTGGGCCGGGAGCGGCCGAAGCGTACCCGCGGCTCCAGCCCGTGCTGACGCGGTCGATCCGCTGGGACCTGATCGGCCAGCAGTACGACGAGATGGTCAAGTTCGCCACCGCGCTGCGGCTGGGCACCGCCGAGGCGGAGTCGATCCTGCGACGATTCGTCCGGACCAACGTCCAGCACCCGACCTACGGTGCCCTGGTCGAGCTGGGCAAGGCAGTCAAGACCATCTTCCTGTGCGAGTACCTGAGCGCGGAGGCGCTGCGCCAGGAGATCCACGAGGGGCTGTGCGTGATCGAGAACTGGAACAGCGCCAACGCTTTCATCTTCTACGGCCTCGGCGGGGAGCTCGCGACCAACCGGCGCGATCACCAGCAGTTGGCGATGCTCTCGCTCCATCTGCTCCAGAATTGCCTGGTCTACATCAACACCTTGATGCTTCAGCAAGTCCTGGCCGAGCCCGCCTGGGACGGCGGCCTCACACCCGAGGACCGCCGGGCCCTGACGCCGCTGTTCTACACCCACGTCAACCCCTACGGCCGCTTCGAGCTCGATATGAGCACCCGGCTGGCTATCGACCTCCCCGGCGGTTGACTACGCCAACGGCTAGATTGCGGCTGGTGGCAGCTTCTCTAGGTTGGGGCCAATGAAGCGGTCGACCTGAAGCAAGGCCGGACGGGCGAGGTGTTTTCCCTGGCCAGGCTGGACCGCCTCGACGAGCCGCCGGGGCTGGCCGCGCTGCACCGGCGGGTCGCCGCCCTGCTGCCGCGCCTCGACCTCACCGACCTGGTGCTCGAGATCGCCGGCTGGACCGGCTTCACGCGGGCGTTCACCCATCGCAGCGAGAGCCGGGCACGGGTGGAGGATCTGCCGCTGTCGTTGTGCGCCGTGCTGGTGGCCGAGGCCTGCAACATCGGACTTGAGCCGGTGGTGCGCGCGGAGGTGCCGGCGCTGACACGGGATCGGCTGAGTTGGGTGCAGCAGAACTACCTGCGCGCCGAGACGATCGCCGAGGCCAACGTACAGTTGGTCGAGGCCCAGGCGCAACTGCCGCTGGCCCAGGCCTGGGGCGGTGGCGAGGTGGCTTCCGCCGACGGGCTGCGGTTCGTGGTCCCGGTGCGGACGCTGAACGCGGGACCGAACCGCAAGTACTTCGGCGCTCAGCGGGGCGTCACGTACTACAACTTCACCTCCGACCAGTTCAGCGGCCTCCACGGCATCATCATCCCGGGGACCACCCACGAGGCGCCCTTCCTACTGGAAGGGCTGCTGGAGCAGCGGACGCCGTTGGAGCCGCGGGAGGTGATGAGCGACACGGCCGGCTACTCGGACGTGATCTTCGGGCTGTTCTGGCTGCTGGGTTACCAGTTCAGTCCGCGGCTGGCGGATGCGGGGAAAGCCCGGCTGTATCGGCTGGACCCGAAGGCGGATCACGGGCTGCTGAATGGGGTGGCGCGGCACCAGATCCAGGCCCAGCGGATCGTGGACAACTGGGACGACCTGCTACGAGTGGCGGGGTCGCTGAAGCTGGGCACGGTGCGGGCGGTGGAGCTGGTGCGCTCGTTCCAGGGCACCGCGAAGCGTTCGGGCCTGGCGCGGGCGCTGGCGGAGTTGGGGCGAGTGGCGAAGACGCTCCACCTGCTGGACTACCTGCGCGACGAGAGCTACCGGCGGCGGATCCTGCTGCAGCTCAACCGGCACGAGGGTCGGCACCGCCTGGCGCGGGCGCTGTTCCATGGCCAGCGGGGCGAGTTGCGGCAGAGGTACCGTGAGGGCCAGGAGGATCAGCTGGGGGCGCTGGGATTGGTGCTGAACGTGGTGGTGCTGTGGAACACGCGCTACCTGGATGCGGCGCTGAGACACCTGCGGATGGCGGGCTACGAGGTGGAGGACGAGGCCGCGGCGCGGCTGTCGCCGCTGCTGCGCAAGCACATCAATCTGCAAGGGCGGTTCCAGTTCAACCGCGAGGTGGTCGAGCTGGGACAGCGCCTACGGCCCCTCAACCAACTGGACTCCGCCGACCTCCTGGACTGACGCCCGTGGCTGGTCTGCCGGCGCGAAGTCGCAGATTTCGTTCCATTGCTACATACGCCCCATTGCACCAGACAACGACGCATGACGGTCCTCCGCCGAGACCCCTAAGGCGCTGTTCTGCCTCTGCGGCCGCACACCTTCCGACCGTCTGCCGAGTAGAGCGGAGAGCACGACCATGACTGACAACGAGATGCGCATGTTGCGCGAATACCTGGGCAAGCACGAAGGCCGAGAAGACCGCGTCTACATTGACACGGAAGGTCACCCCACGATCGGGATTGGGTACAACCTCGACGGACCCGACGCACGGCGGACATTGACCGCGCTTGGTCTGGACTTCGAGCAGGTCCGCGCGGGACGGCAGACCCTGACCGGCAGCCAGATCGATCGCCTCTTCGAACGAACCATCGCCGAGGCCATCAACGGCGCGAAGCGGCAGGTCAAGAACTTCGACTCCCTGCCCCCTGAAGTCAAGACCGTCGTGGTCGACATGGTCTACCAGATGGGCGAAACCGGCTTCCGGCAATGGAAGCAGACCCGTGACGCGATCAACCGCGCCGACTATGCCCGGGCAGCGGACCTCGTCGCGAAGACCCCCTATGCCAAGAAGTACGAGGGACGTGCGTCAGATCACGTGGCCATGCTCCGCAAGGCCAATGGAGGCAAGCAACGGGAACCCCTCTGGCCGCCGTACCGTAATGATCCATTCGCCGGGCAACGCGACACCACGAAGCACCTGCTGCCAGAAGCCTGGCAGTTGCTGCTGGACGCCGGTTTCACCGGCCACCTCGGTCAACGACGCAGTGCTCTACGGGCGAGTGGGGACACACACCTGGGCCAGCCGGGGACGCCCGGCTTCGCCGGCAAGGGAGCATCCCGCGAAGCGCTAGGCAGCACCGGCTACGGGGTCGCCGTCGATGTCCACGCCCGGAGGTCGGAAGGCTGGGCCGTCATCCAGCAGCGCCTGGAGCGGATGTGGCGGGCCGGCTTCGCCGCCTGGTACCGCTCCGCGCGGGACAAGCGCGGCTTCCCCGAGCACATCCATGCCGTGTACGCCGGGTATCCCTCCCCGAACGACGCCGTGGCCGGCCAGATCAAGGCTTTCCGCGAGGGCCGGGAGGGGCTAGCCGGAAACTCGCACGTGCGCTTCGAGGACCGTTACCCGGAGTTGGCTTTGCCGCGCTGGGCACGCGAGTGGATCGGGGCCATCGCCGACCTGCGCTTCGTCCTCACGCCCCGCGCGGTGGCCTACTTGCACCGGGTGGCCACCGGCGCCGCGGCCCCGGACCCGCAGGCGCTGCGAGCCTTCACCGGGAAGTGGACGCTGGCCAGCCACGGCGGGACGCGGGACTGCCTGGTCACCCGCGACGACGCGGTCTACTGCTCCTTGACCGACTGGGCGCACTATCTCGGAGTGGACCCGGCACAGGCCTCGCCGCCCGCGGCTCAGCCCCTGTTGATCGACGGCATCACCTACTGGCCCCTTCGCGCTCTGGCCCAGGACCAGGCACTGGACCTCGAGTTCCAGGGCGGTGGCATCCGTGCCGTCCGGCGGGCACCCGCCGCCCTGCCGGCAGTGCCGGGGCCGCCGGCAGCGTCCGTCGGCTCTGTCCAGGACCATGCGCCGCAGCCCGGCGCCGCGTCCCCGGCACCCATCATCCCGCCGGCCAACTCCCCCACCTGGTCGAGCCCGCCACTGTCCGGCAACCTGCACCGCTCGCCACTCGGGCCACCGCCACCCCGGCTCGGGCCGCCGGAGCCGCTGCGGGCGCCCGAGCCGCTGCGGTTCGCGCCGGCCGCCCTGGTCGCGCCACCGCCGATGCCTGACCTGGGACCGGCCTTCCCAGCCGGTCTGGACGTGCGCCCGCACCGCTTCGCGCCGCAGCCCGTCGCGGTCACCGACACCGCCGACCGGAGCGGTTCGCTGCCGGCGCTGCTGGCGGAGCCGCCGTTGACACGGGAGGAGGTCGAGCACCGCATCCGGGCCGTCGTGGGCGAGCGGCTCGACGACTACGACCGGCGGCTGATGGGTTCTCTGGGCTAGGCCCCGGCTACCGGCTCACCTCGACCACCCGCCGCCGCGCCGGATCCTCGGACACCATCAGATGCAGGGTTGCCGTCTCGGCCGCCCAGGTCCAGCCGGCTTCGCCCTCAAGCAGCGGCTGGCCGTCAATCGTCACCTCCGCCGGCGGGCGGTCGAGGTGCAGACGGAGGTCCCAGGCCCGCCGCGCCGGCATTCCGTCGTAGCTGCCCTGGCGCGGGCCGATGGTCAGGGTGACCTTTGCCTCGCTCGCCGTGCAGGCCAGTTCGGTGGTCGCCACCCGGCCGTCGAGATAGGCGCAGGTCAGGCCGTCGTCCTCGTACAGGGTGAAGGCGCTCTCGCCGTGGGGGAAGACCTCCAGGCCCATGGTCTCGGTCGACACCTGCCCGACGTAGGCCGTGTCCGGCCAGGTCGGGATGAGCGCGCCGCCCTTGACGAACAGCGGCCCGCCGCGGCCGGGCGGCGGGGTCGCCTCGAGGTCCCTGGGACCGTCATGCGCCTGGCCGGTCCAGTAGTCGATCCACCGCCCGGCGGGCAGGTGGATGGTGTCGGTGAAGGCGGCGGTGAGCAGGCTCTCGCCCAGCAGGTACTGCAAGAGCAGCTCGTCGCTGCGCGGGTCGTCGGGCGCGGCCAGCGGCATGGCGCGCATCATCGGCAGCCCGGTCCGGGCCGCCACGTGCGCCGCCGAGTAGAGGTAGGGCAGCAGCCGGTAGCGCAGTTTGGCGTAGAACCGGAACACCGCGTAGATGTCCTCGGGCAGGAACCAGGGCTGGTTGTACTGGTGCCAGCCGAGGATCTGCGACCAGGGCTGGAGGAAGCCGAAGTGGATCCCGGCGGCATTCCAGACCTGCATGTCGCAACTCGTGTTGGAGTGGCCGGACAGCCCGTGATTGAGGATGGAGACCAACGGCTTCTGGTCGCCGCCGGTGTCGCCGGCCCAGGTGGCCGCGTACTGCTGGATCCCCGCGTACCCGCCGGCGGTGTAGATCATCGCCCGGCGGCCGGTGTAGTCGCGGAAGCCGTGGCTCATCTGCTTGCCGAGCAGGAGGGGATAGAGGTTGTGCATCTCCTCGTCGGTCATGCCGTTGAACCACTTCCGGTCGGGGTGGAAGCAGACCTGGTTCGCGCCATCCATCTTGAACGCCGACGCCCCGTTGTCGACGAACTTCTTGAGGTGCTCGAACCACGGCTGGCCGGGCCGGGTCAGCTTGTCCTGCCAGGTGGGCAGGAAGTGCGGATCCTTGATCACGTCCTCTTCGTAGCGGTCATCGGCCGGCGGCGCGTCGTCCGCCTCGTCGGTCGCCGCGGCCCCCAGCAGGCGCTCCTCGTGCTCGCTCAGGTCGTAATCGCAGCACAGCCAGAGGCTCAGCTTGAAGCCCATGTTGCTCAGCGCGGCGCTGAACCCGCCCGGCTGCTGGTGCGGCTTCCAGGTCGGCTGGTGGAACCGCTCCTCGCTCCATTTCTTGTCCACCGAGAAGTCGTACCGCTGCTCCATCCAACTCGGCTCGAGGCCGACCCCGTCGAGCGGCAGCCCCTCGCGGCGAAAGGTGTGGGCTTCGTACAGAACGTCGCGCGCCCGGACGCCGCGCTCGTCGCAGACGTAGGTCAAGCCGTAGGCCCAGAGCGGCAGCAGCGCCGGCCGGCCGGTGAGGGCCGTGTACCGGTCGAGCAGCTCCGGCAGGCTATCGCCGGCGATCAGGTAGTAGTCCAGCTCGCCGCGCCGGGCGGTGAACACCAGCCGGTCCGGGTCAGCCTGGCCGGCATCGACGTGGTGGAACCAGGTGGTGTTGACGAATATCGCCCACCCGCCGGTGCTCATCAGGAACGGGATCGGCGCGTAGCTGACCACGTTGCGCAGGACCATCGGCGTGGCGTGCCCCCGCTTGTTGAGCCGGTCGCGGGTCTCGTCGCCGAGGCCGTAGAGCCGCTCGTCGGGCGCCAGCGCGAAGGCGGCCCGGAAGCCGCCCTCGCTCTCGCCGGTGGCCGGCTCGGCGGCGACCAACACCCGGCCGGACCCATCCCGCAGGGCCACCGCCCCGTCGCGGCCGATGGCCAGGCTGGTCGACCCGGTGTCGAGCACCGTCCCGGCGCCGTCGGCCCGCACGGTCCAGGCCACCTCCGGCCAATCGGAGCGGACGATGCCGTAGCGGACCATCCCCGGCTCGGCGAATCGCCCGTCCCCCCGCCGGACGCGGTAGACGAACGGCGTGACGGCCGCCACCCGCACCGTGCTCCCGTCGGTCAGCGGCAGATCGAGATGCTGGCTGGTGCCTGACATGGTCAACTCCCCGCGGCCCGACGCAGCGCGTGCCGGGCGCGGCGGTAGTGTACGGGCTACGGCGCCAACGGAGCAAGCCGTGGGCAGACTCCGGGCGGGCGAGGCCCCCGCCCAGGCCTCGCCCTCCCGGGCCTCACCCGACTGTCCCTTGCCGGCCAGCGCCGTCCTACCGACGCCGCCGGTGGCTTCACACGACACTAACACCAGCCCTGCGCCATCAGCATCCGTTGTTCGCAACACTGTTGTTACATCGTACTCTTGCATCTAGCTTCGTTCTCTGTTAGCTCACGCAGTGTCAGGAAATGGAGCGGGGGACGACTCGCCCGGATCGGGAGGGTCACGGTGGCGAGTCGCGGATGGCGAGGCGGGCGGCTGGTCGGGTGGTGCGCGCTGGCGCCGGCGTTGCTGGCCGGCCCGGCTCGGGCGGACGAGTCGTTGGTTTGGGACCGGGTCAAACAGGGCGCCTTCGTGCGCTCGCTGGCCGCGGACCCGGCCGGCCGGGTGTGGGTGGGGACCGAAGACCGCGGCGTCTGGTGCCACGACCCCGCCGCGCCGGGTTGGCGGCACTACGGCAGCGCCGACGGGCTGGGCGACGACAACGCCTACGCCCTGGCCTGCGACGCCGCCGGGCGAGTCTGGGTGGGACACCTCAACCACTGGGTGTCGGTCCTGGCCAGCGGCTCCTGGAGCAACTTCAACCAGCTCACCGGGCCTTTGGGCGAGCGGGTGTTCGACCTCTTGGCGGCGCCGGACGGGGCGGTCTGGGTGGCCACCAACCTCGGGCTGGCGCGCTACGCGCAGGGACGGTGGACCAACCTAAGCCGGGCCGACGGCCTGCCCGCGGACGGGTTCGCGGCGCTGGCGCTCGACCCGCGTGGCGGGCTCTTGGCCGGGACGGCCGGCGACGGGCTGGTCCGGGTCGGAGACCGCCTGGAGTGTGTCCCGGGACCGTTCCGGCCGCCGGCCGAGGCCAGCGGCGAGGGGTTGCCGAGCGCGGCCGTCAACGATCTTCTGAGCGGGTCGGACGGGCGGGTCTACCTGGCCACGCCGCACGGACTGGGCTACCGCCAGGGCGGGCGCTGGCGCTACCGCCGGGCGGGCGCGGTGTCGGACGGCGACCCGCTGCTGGAAGACTACGTTACCTGTCTGGCCCAGGACGAGGCCGGGCGGCTGTGGGTGGGCCACCGGCAGGAAGGTTACGAGGTGGTCGACCCGGCCACCTGGCGGCGGCTGCACTGCTTCGACGACGAGCCGGCGCGGGCCGGCCGTCAGCCGGCGCGGCACGCGCTCTATGGCCGGGTGCCCGGGGACTACGTCAGCGCCATCCTCTGCCGGCCCGGCCGGACCACGCTGGTGGCCTGGTACGGCGGCGGGTTGACCGAGGCCCCGCGCGAGTTCCTGCCCGAGCAGATCGCGGACCCGCCGGCGCCGGCGGTCCTGCCGTCCGCCGAGCCGCCCGGCGAGTCGCTGCTGCGCGAGCTGGCGGCGAGAGCGGGTACGCTGACCGAGCCGCTCCGGCCGGGCGAGGGCGCGTTCCTCGGCGAGGACTGGACCACCCAGGGCGACTGGGTCGGCCGGTACGGACGCCAGGCGGCGGTGCTGTGCGCGATGCAGGCGCCGCTGGATCACCACCTGTCGTTCGGCGAAATCGCCGTCGCCGCGCGGCTCGGGCCGCAGCACCGGCCGGGCGACAGCCTCCGGCGGTGGGTCCACTTCCCGCGCAGCAACAACCGGCGGGTGCTCTACAGCCCGGTCATCGGCCACCGCCGGCAGGCCGAGTGGGACGACCACGGGGAGACCTACCGGCAGACCGACCCCGGCCCGGACCTGTGGATCGATTTTGCCGTGCCCGAGGGCCTGTTCCGGGTCAGCCTCTACTTCCACAACAAGGACGGTCACGACCACGTCAACCGCCACCGCGACTACCTGCTCGAGCTCAAGCCCGGCGCGGCCAGTCCCGCGGCCGCCGAGCTGAGCGAGCCGCTGGCCAGGGCACGGGTGCGGGACTTCTGGGGTGGGGTGTACGAGCGCTTCGTGGTCTGCGGGCCGGGTCGGTTCCATCTGCGCATCGCCCGAGGCAGCAGCGTCAACGCCATCGTCTCGGGGGTCTTCATTGACCGGCTGACCGGCGAGGAGCCGACCGACGCCTTGCCCCGTCCCTGGCTCGGCCGGACCCGCTTCGGGCCGCTCGACACGCTGTCCTGTCCGACCTGCCCGCGCCGCGTCCAGGACGGGCCGGCCGGCGAGCTGTGGCAGGCCTTGGACCGGGCGCTGGACCGGCGGGGCGGGGTGGAGTTGCTGTCGGCGGGCCGGGTGCTGGCCTACCGCGCGGGTTTGGCGGGCGGGCTGCCGGACAGCCTGGCCGCCGAGTGGCGGTGGCGCATCCCGCTCTGGGCGGCCGGCGAGCGCGAGGCCTTCGACGCCGCCATGGCCGCCGCCTGGCGGGACCTCTGCGGCCGGTATCCCAGGCTGGCCGGCCGGCGGCAGCCGGCGGGAGGACCGTCGTGAGCCAGCCCTTGACCCTCGCCCGCCGGGCCACGGCGCGCCGGCTGGTGGTGATCGTCCCGGCGTGTCTCCTGGCGGCCGGCCTGTTCGGGCCGCGGGCCGTGCGCTCGGTGGCCGGCGGGCCGTCGGCGGTCGGCTCGCCACGGGCCGGGTCGGCGGTGCTGCGGGTCACCGTCACCGACGCCGTGGACGGCCGCGCCGTGCCGGTTCAGGGGCAGCTCGAATGGTGCGAGGGGGACGTATCCGCGGTCGACTGCGGGCAGGGCAGGCTCAACTTCCAGCGGCTGCCGCGCGGCGGGTACGCGCTGAGCATCGACGCGGTCGACCAGCCGTACCACGCCTTCAGCGGCACGGTCCGGCTCGAGTTGCGCTGGCGGCCGGTCGAGCTCACGGTTCGCCTGCGCCGCCTGGCGCTCGCGCCAGAGGTCCGGATCGAGGAGACCGGCGGTCACTCGGTCCGGCTCCTGTACGACACCGCCGACTGGCTGGAGCCGCGGCGCGTGCAGGTGACGGCACGCCACCCGGGCGCCGCGGAGCGGGTGGTGGTCGATCAGTCCAGCGGCTTCCCCGGCCCGCGCTCGGCGGCGGTGATCCGGCAACGCTGCCAAGACGAGTGCGAGATCATCGCCGTGGTGGCCACGCCGCTGCCGGCTGACGGTCTCCGACCCGGCGCGGTGCTCACGGCGCGGGTCACCTACCGCGATCCCTGGAACCCGGACCGGTCGCTGACCGCCACGGCCGCCCATGCCCTGTCGCTCGCCTATGGAGCACGACCATGACCTCCCGCGCCCTGTTCGTCCTGAGCTTGCTGTGCGTCGCCTCGGTCGCGGTGGCGGAGAGTGTCAGCGTCGAGGCCGTGGTGACCAGCGGCCCGGCGCCGCAGCCGGCGGGGCCAGGGCAAGAGGTCCTGGCGGGTCTGTCGGCGACGGTGCTCGATCCGCCGGTGGCCCAGCAGCAGCTTACCATCACCGGACCCGAGTGGAGCTGGGAGCTGTTGTCGGTCGAGTTCCGGCCCACGCCGCAGGACCCGTGGCTCCCGGCCGATCCCGAGCGGCATCAGGCGAGCCTCGACCACCCGCACGCCAACTCGCCCGACGCCACGCTCCACGCGCTGTTCATCGACGAGGGTGAGTGCCGCCTCCGGGCCCGGGTGACGGTGCGCTACGGCTGCCCGGAGTCCGGCGTCCAATGGCTCGGCGAAGACGACCTGACGGTGGACGATCTGGCGGTGGCCTCCACCGCGCCGTTCCTGATCGTCAGCTCCCCGGCCGGCTGCGTGCCCATCGACGGGCCCGACGTCTGCAACTACGCGGACATCTATCTGATCGACCGTCACGGCCGGATCGGCACCATCGGCGACCTGGTCATCACCGAGGACGCCGGCCACTGCCTGTACACCATCCCGTTCGGGAGCAACACCACCAGCGGTCAGGCCTGCCTGCCGCCGGGCACCACCGCCTACTGCTACAACTGGAGCAGCGGCGGCTTCCACAACGGGCCGACCACCATCGCCGTGGAGTACGTCGATCAGGAGGGGCAGCCCGGCCAGGCGGCGGTCGCGGTCCAGATCCGCAACCTGCAGATCGAGGCGGTGGTCGACGACGACCACCGGCCCACGCTCCAGTGGGACCCAACCGATCTCGCGGGTGAGCAGGGCCGGACCAAGGCCCGCATCCGCTTCCGGCTGCGCTCCGCCTGCGCGGGCGGCGTGACCATCCTGCGCAAGATCTACCGGATCGACCAGGACAGCCACAACGACCCGGACCCCTACTTCGGCTGGGAGAGCTACCGCTTCGACGAGTGCGTGGTCCAGGTGGGCGACGACTGGAGTCAAACGGTCGTCCAGGACTGGGACTGGGACGGCCTGGTGCGCAGCCCCGAAGGCGGCTGGGAGTGGGCGCCCAAGGGGCTCTACGCGTTCGACATCGAACACGATCTGAGCGGCTCGCACGACAACAAGATCAGCCGGCAGCTCTACAGCCTGTACCCCGAGACCGAGCAGGGCCAGCGCCAGCCGCGGGCGGAGCTGCTCGGCTTCGAGCCCCTCTCCGGCATCTTCTCGTTCCTGGTCAACTACGGTCTGGTTGGCGAGCACGGCTGCTCGCTGGGTTACCTGCACGTGGTCGATCCCGACTTCGAGCACCGTATCTACGATCTGGCGGACCTCCACTGCCGGGCGCATGACGCCAACGACGGGATGTCCAGTTGGGGCGCCAACCTGCGCCACCGCCTCGAGGTCCCGGTGCCGGCTGAGTTCCTGGCCAAGCAGGGCAAGTACTGGTTCAAGGTGACCGTCGCCGACAACAATCCCGCGGGCGAGCTGGCGCACCGGATCAAGCCACCGTTGGAGGTCGGCCAGTACTGGACGCAGATCGACCTGGACATCGACAGCGACAACAACAACGGCTACGGGCCGCCGGACCGGACGGGGGAGGAGGATGTGGCGGAGGACCAGAACGGCGGCGAGCCGCCGGCCACGGGCAAGTTCGTCCGGCCCAACCTCGACGACACGGACCAGGACGGCATCCCTGACTACGCGGATGGGTTCAACTGGGACGGCGTTCCCGGCAGCGAAGACGACACCACCGCCAACGAGCAGTTCGTGCCCATCGTGCTGGAGGCCCCGGACCGCATCGATCCCGAATCCGTCATGGTGCAACTGGTCTACGACGCCGCCCCGCCCAGCCAGGTCCAGCGTTCCGGCGAAGCACCGAATTACGCCTACCAACCCGGCGCAGGCCACTTGCGGCTGTGGCTGAAGGACGGCTCGGAAGCACGCAACGGCGCCCGTATCCAGGATGGTGGCGACTGGGTGTCGACGGATCCCCTGACCGCGGCCCAGCTCGGCTTCGACTCCGGCGGCGGCCCGGTCACGCTGTACCTGGAAGCGGTGGCGATCAGCTCCGCGCTGGCTGACCAACGCATTCGCCTCTTGATCGACCCCGACGGCGGCGAGGGACCGGAGAACTGGGAAGAGTACCAGGACGCGGTCCGCTGCACGCTGTTCGAGGTCGATCTGGATGTCGACAGCGACAACACGCAGTGCTTCGAAGCGCCGGAACGCAACCAGCTTGAGGACGGTCTCGAGGACGCCGAGTGGAAACCTGGCAAGGTTGTTCCGGTCAACGACGACGACAGCGACGAGGACGGGGTCCCGGACTATGCGGACGGCTTCAACGGCGACGGCATCGCAGGAAACGCGGACGACGTCTGTTCGACCGAGGCCTTCACGCCCCTCGTGCTGGAGCTTCCGCCCTTCGCCGACCCAGCCGCCGCGACGATCGAGTTCGCCTACGATCTGGCTCCTACCGGCACGGAGCCAAGCGGCGCGGCGCGGCTGTGGACCAAAGACGGGCAGACACCGCGCGCGGCCGAGCTGGTCGGTGACGGCGGGGACCTCGTGCCCGCCGGCGCCGCGGTGTCCGCTGCTGCCTACGGCTATTCGGCCGAGGTGTATTCCCGGACGCTGTACCTGGAAGGCGTCGGTCTCAGTTCGGTGGCAGGCGAATGCCGCATCGCGGTTGCCCTCGACCCGGATGGCGCGGGACCGCTTCCGGTGCTGGCACTCGATGCGGTGCGGTGTACCGTAGCCAGGCTCGACAGCCTGGAAGTCAACGGAGCACACCGCATCGGTGCGGACGACGAGTGGGCGGCTTCGCTCAAGAACGACCACTGGAAGGTGACGGTGGCGCCGGAGTTCGAGCCGTTCATCGAAGCGGAGCAGGCCCTCGGTCTCGTTGTCGTTAGCGGCGGCGAGGCGGTTGATGGTGAGCCGTGGAGCCGCACCGTAGACCGCGCCACAGTCGGGACCACCGCGATCACCGCCGTCTGGTGTGGCGCCGAACGCAGCGCGATCATCCATGTGGTCGAAGTACAGGCGCTGGTCGTCGAAGCAGGCGCCATTCCCGTCGATGCCGACAACGCCGTGGCCTTGGCTGACCCCTCGGATCAGGACGGCATCATCATCCGCGCGGTGCTCAACCCGGACATCAGCCCGGTACCGGCGCAGCTCCTGGGCTGGTCGGGAGGTCTGCCGGTACCCGACCATGCCGAGAAGCGGCAGGTCTGCAGACGCGATCCGATACGGGAACCCCTGCGGTGCGAGTGTGGCGACTCTTCGGCCGACCTGACGGCATGGGTGGTGCGCCTCGACCTCGACCTTGCCGGCAACGATGAGCAGCACGAAGAGACGCAGGCCGTGCGGGTGCTCATCAACAGTGACGATGACGACTGCTCCGGAACTGAAGACCCACCGTACGACGGCTCCGACCTCCAAGAGGCGCCTGTCGCCGGCGAGGACGACCTGGTCACCGCCTCCGTGCGGGTCGAGCCCGAGGGAGCCGGGGGAGTGGTCACGCTCAGCCTGAGCGGTGCACCGGGGATCGGTCTGCACGCGACCCATGACAAGGCCGGGACGCTGCCCGGCGACCTGACCTGGGACCTTTCATCGCTGTGGAACGGCGATCCGGCAGACGATGAGCCGCTGCCGGAGACCCTTTGGGTCGAGGGCCGAGCCGTCAGCGGGGCGCCGGGGGACCAGGTCCTGCGCGCTCACTACACCTGGGGCGTCGAGACGGAGGACGCCGGGCGGCTCACGGTGGCGCCGCGACCGGGTTCATCGCAAGCCGCTCTGCGAGTCCACTCGGCGGTTGAGCAGTCCGGGCAGTTCAGCGTTGGCGCCGAACGCTACGCACCGCTCGGGGGCCACGCGTTCGTCGCACTGGTGATCACGGTCGGGCCTGGGGAGCGCGTCGATCCAGCGGTCGACAACGTCACCGTCCGCATTCGCGACGACTGGGACGGGCACACGCACCCGAGCAACAGCCGGGACGTGGTGGTCGACCTGACCACCGCCGCCGGGTGGGAGAAGTGCCTCACCGTCTGCGGAGGCGGCACGCTCTGGACTCCCTCGGACACGCCGCCCAAGGCCGACAACGCCGCGGGCGGCGCTCCCGTGGCCTATCGCTATCTCATCCCCTGGAACACGCTGACCGAGCCGCTGGGTCACAACGGCGCTCACTCCGTGGCGGTGGTCGCGGTCAACGGTGATCCCGAACGGACCGAGCTCGAGTACCAGCGCTACGAGCCGCCGAACTGGGGTGATGCCTACACAGCCGGGCCCACGCCGAAGTCGGCGGATGTCGCCAACGTGGTCGTGACCGGGATCAAGACCAACGTCGACGAGGATTACTTCGCGTACGACAAGGAGAGCGACGATCCCTCCCGGCAGAACCCGCCTATCGAGTTCGACATCGTGGACCGTGGCGACCCGCACCAGTACCGCTGGGTCGTCTACATGCGCCCCACGCCGTCCAGCGACTGGAAGCCCGACGAGTACGCCGTCCTGTGGGGCAACCGGGCTCAGCCTGGACACGTGGACGTCGACTGGAACGGCCGCCTGCTCAACAACCAGGGGGACGAGGTCGAGCCGGACTGGAACGCGTTCACGTTCGACGTCTACGTCTGGGAATGCGCCGACGCCGCGTCGTTCAACTACGAAGGCTCCCTGACCATCGATGGCTTCCGCGTCAAGGAGCCGTACTACCTCAGGACCTCGTCTCACGACTTCGGATTTGTCCTCGGGGACGACGACTGGACCGCCAACGCGACCATCGGGTACACCCTCGATGACGCCGCGAACCGCGACGCTGCCTCGGTGGCGGTCCACGTGCTCGACTGTCAACTCGCCCGCAAGGCGACCCACGCCGGCGGCACCCAGGACAAGACGCCCTACGCCGGAATACCCGTCTACGAGGTTGCCGACGAAGATGAGGACGGCATCTGGCGTGGCGTCTTCACCGCGGTCGACCAGCACGCCGACGCCAGCAGGCTGCACCTGCCGCGGAGGATGCTGGCGGTCAATCAGGAAGTCGCGGAGGACTTGCCTCTGGCCGTGATGTATCAGGCGCAGGAAATCGTCGTCCGGGACTACTATGTAAGAGAGGGTTGGACAGTCCTGTGGGATCCGGGCAAGCGGAGCTCCTACTTCAGAGGGCCAGACCTCATCGCCTGTAAGTTAAACGGCGACCAGATCCTGGCGCTGCTGTTTGTGGACAACAAAGCCACCCAGGCAATCAGACCCATCAACCGCAGCGATGTCCCGCGCCTCGCTGACGATTTTGTGAAGTGGCGAGCGTTCGCGCGCGCGAAATGCACAGACAAACTGCCCGCCGGCGCTCGTGGGGAGTTCGAGAAGCTCATGACCGACTTGATGGTTGACCGGACGCGTGTCTGGCGGCACGTCACCAACGCGGGCGGACGGGCAACGGGCATCAGCGGACCACTGCAAGCGCTTGGCATCGAGTTCGTCGATATCATGTCCAAAGTACCGCCCAATTCCTGGCTCGGTCGAAAACGATGGCATAAGGCCACCGAAGAAGCGAAGCGATTCCACAAGCTCGTCCTGAAAGTCGAGGCCGAAACCGAGAAACACTTGATCGGGGTCGTTCATGGCATCGCCCACGTCGCCCAGAGGGTTATTAATGTAGTGGATCTCGGAATCGCGGTCATGAACGCCAAGGGATACATGTCCGAGGGCATGTCCGCGGACGCCGCGTGTCTCGCGGCATGGAAGGACTACTGCTTCGACAACTACGGCGGTGCCGAGATCGAGGTTGCCCAGGCATGGATTGACTGCGGTCTAGAGCGGCTTAAGACGACGGTGCTTAATCGACGGTACATCAGGTTCCTGGAACGTATGATGGATGAGAACCATTACTACGACCCTGAGGACCCGGAGCCGTAGGGGAATACGCCATGGGTGCCAGCAAGGGCCAGACTTCGCCCGAACAGGCAAACCGCGAGTTCTGGAGCGGAATGGTGCGTGACATGATGCCCCTCTGGCACGAGATGCTGGACGGACCTCGTCTTGAAGAGGACCCGGATCGCACCATGGACACTGTCGTCTATCAGTACTGCGTCCTGGCGTTGTCTGCGTGGCTGGGAGGTGAGCGGCAGGTGGCCACGCGCCTGGCGGAGCGGGCCGTCGAGGCCGGCCATCGCGCGCTGGCGGAACAGCGGTATCGCCGCCTGTTCTTCCGGTGGATCAACACCAATGCAGGCAAGTCGGAGGAGCGTATTGTGGATCCCGACTTCCGGCCCACGGCGCGCCAAATGGCCGCCGAGCGCGCCTCTGGTCGGATGTGGAGCGCGCAAGCGCTGCACTGGGCGCAATGGCTGGTGTCGGGGGTGCGCGACTGGGAGCTTTGGCGGCTCGCCATCGAAGCCTACGGCGAGTACTACCAACTCCACCTACGGCGCGGCCGAGACAACACCACGCTGGCCGGAATCGGCCTTGTGTATATCCAAGGTGGCGCCCATCAGGAATTGAGGGCGTTGTACGAGCGGGACTTCCGGCAGCGGCCGGGGCTGCCGCCGAAAAACAAGCAAGTGGCGCGTGGCTGGGCCCATGCCTTGTACCTGCTCAACGAATACTGCTTGGGGCGGGAAGACCTGGCGGAGTATGCCAGGTGGGGGGTGCAGTACGCCTACAACCGCCATCGCAACTGGGGCGACCCGGACCCCAATTCGGACCAGTGGGACGCGGTCGGCTGGGCGTGGCTGCACGGCAAGTACATCACGGGCGTGACGGACCGGGACGTCATCCTGGAGGGCTTGAGGGGTTACTGAGGGAAGGCAGGACAGCGACCAATGGACGATCGGCACTGGAGCGTGCGACGCAGGCTATGGGTCCGTGCGGCGGGGGTCCTCCTGCTCGGCTGCCTGCCGCGGGCCGCGGCGCGACCGGACGCGTGGCAGCTCTACCGGGAGGGCGACTACCGCGGATTCCTGCTGGCTGCCCGCCAGGGCGACCCGCTCGCGGAGATCGCGCCCTTCGACCGGGCCGTGGCGCTGGCCATCGCCCTGCACCACACCGACGGGACACCGGACGACCTGGCCAAGGTGGCTGCTGTCGCTTTCGGTGGGTCGGCCGACGGAGCCCGGTGGTTGAGCGCGACGGCGCGGCTGCTGGGCGGCGACGACGCCGGCGCGGCCGAGTTCTTCGCCGGCTCCGCGCCGCCGTTCGACGCTTGGGCGCGAGCGACCAAGGAACTCCGCCAGCGCCAGTGCGACGAGGCGGCCGACGTGTTCACCGCGGTCTACGCGACGGGGATCTCCGGGCTGGGCGACTCGCTGCTGCCGGACGACCTGCGCGAAGGCGTGACGGCGCTGAGCCGGATGCCTGCACCGCGGCGCACCACCGTCTTAACGCTGATGGAACGACTCCTCACCGGGCGCTGGTACCGCCTGCAGGAGCTGTCCGCCACGGCGCTTCGGCTGGCGGTCGAGAGCGCTGGGGATCCCCCGCGCGCCGCGCTGCTGACCAAACTGGCGGTGGGTTTCGGCTCTCAGCCAGGTGCCCTGTCGGTTCGCGATGCCGAGGCGCTGGAGGCGGCGGGAGCCAAGGCTGCCGCCGTGCGGTGCGCGACCCACGTGGCCGCGGGGCAACCGAACGACTTGGACGCTCTGCTCCGCGCTGGCCGCATTGTCGCGCGCTGCGGTGCACCGGACGAAACGGAGCGTTACTACCAGCGCCTGGTGAGAGAGCTTCCGGCGCCGCCAGCGCGCGAACCGCGTCTGGCCTTCATGGTGTGGCTGTCGGCCAACGGCAAGGCGGTCGATCCAGCGACCGTGCCTGGAGCCAGGACCGCGCTGCTGGCGGCCGACCTCGCGCTGGTGCGAGACGACTTGCCGACCGCGGCGCACGGATACCGCGCTATCGCCACCGACGAGGCGATCGCAAGGGCTGAGCGACTGGACGCCTGGGCTGGTTGGTTGGCTGCCGAGCCCGCGGCTGCTTTGGCCGATGGCTCCGCTTGGCTGCCAAAGGTAGTCGATGACAGCGGTGCCCGGTGGGTGTGCCGTCAGGTGTGGCAGGCCGCGCAGGGCACATCGGGCGTCGGAGTGCCCCACGCAACGCGGCGTGACGAGTCGCTGGCGCTCTGGGCTCCGGCCGCTGCCGACCTGCTCCTCGATCTGGCGGAGCAGCATCCCGTCGCAGTCCTGCGCATGGACCGGTCATGCTACCGGGCACCGATTGCCGCGCTTTGCGCGATCGCGAACAAGGGCGACCGAGTACGTGGCCTGCTGACAACGCCCATCAAGTACGAGCGTCAGGCCCCTCCCGGCGGGTGGCGCAATCCGCCCGGCTGCCCACCGCCGGCGGATGCCCACAAGCCGCGCATGATGGTCGAACCGCAACCGGGCCAGACCGCCACCTGGGCGCGCGAGACGCTCGCGCTGCTCAAGCAGTTGGAGCAAGCAGCACCCGACCCGCGTGTAGCCTCCTCGGCCAGGTCCGAAGCGCGTGCCGTCTTGGAGAACCTGGCCGCCGGGCGCTGACCGCCGAGGGGCGATTGGGTCCCGCCCGGTGACTGCACCGCCGGACAGGTCGGGCTCGACGGCAGCGGCCAGCCCGTGACCCTCTATCTGGAAGCCGTGCGCTGGAGCCTGGCGGAGGGGGACCAGCGGGTCCACGTCCTGTGCGACCCGGACGGCGACGGGCCGGAGCAGCCGTCGGACTACCAGGATGCCGTGAAGGTGACCAACGTGCTGGTCAACCTGGTGCTCGACGAGCTGCCCGAAGAGCAGTGCGCGAAACCGACGGAGCTCGACCCGGGGGCGATGATCCTGGTCAACCACGACGACGACAACGCCAACGGCGTCGAGGACTACCTCGACCCGGGAGCGGTTCAGGGCGAGAACGATCTGGTGCCGTTGCGGGTGGACTTCCAGCCCGAGACGATGAACAACGGCGACTTGGTGCTGGCGGTCGTCGAGGGCGCCGGGAAGGTGAAGCTGTGGGCCTCCGCCGAGCGTGGCGGTGCGCCGCTCGGCTCGCCGGTGGTCTGGCATCTCGGGCAGGATGCCCTTCCGGACACGTTGTGGGTGGAAGGCATCCAGGCCAGCGCCGCGCCCAAGGACGTGCGGTTCGGGTTGACGTACTACCCCGTGGCCGAGCAGGCGGACTACACCGACTACGCCGTGGCGACCGTCGTAAAGGTCGATCTGGACATCGACTCCGACAACAGCGGCGGCTTCGAACCACCCGACCGAACCGGCGCCGAGGAGGCGGTCGAGGACGTCGAGCAGGACGATGCCCGGCCGGGCAAGGTCGTCCTGGTGGACGATCAGGACTCGGACGTCGACGCGCTGCCAGACTTCGCCGACGGGTGGGACTTCAACGCCGGCGTGCCAGACGATGACCTTAGCCAGGAGCTGTCGTTCGTGCCGGTGGTGGCCGAGGTCGCCGGCGTCGACCCGGCCAAGGCGTTGCTGCGCATCGAGTACGACGCCTCCGACCCGGCGGCCATGGGCTGCGGCTGGGATGAGCCGTACATCCTGCCCACGGGGAGTCTGCGACTCTGGCGCCGCGCGGGCGATCAGGCCCGGGACAAGCGGCCGGTCAGCCAAGACGGCGACTTTCTGGCCCCAGGAACCTACGCGTTGAGCGAACTCGGGCTTGACGAGTCCCCGACCGCTACCTGGTATCTCGAGGCGGTCCGCGAGAGCGCGGCCACGGCCGATCTACCGCTTCGGCTGACCTTGCTGCCGTTCGGTGAAGAGGACGCTCGAGCGGTCGAGGACCAGGTCCGCGTCACTTCCAGTAGGATCGAGCTGCTCGGCCGCGGGTACCAGGACACGGAGTTCGCGCACCGCGACGGGATGGTCGCCACCACGACCATGGACCACGAGCCCGATCCAGCGATCGCCGACCTGTTGGCGGGGACCACGCCGGGGGCGTATCAGACTTACCGACTGGTAGTCCACGACCCGCGCGCCACCGGCCTCGACCAGATCACCGTCGACGGCCAACCCGTGCCAATGGTGCGCGACGGCGGCGCCTGGCAGTCGTCCGAGTTCATCGCCTTCGAGACCAACGACCCGTTGGGAACCAGCGAGGAATACTGCGTCGTCCGCATCGGCGCGACGTCGGTGGTGACGGCGTACAACCCAAGCGCCCATGGCCCTTCGGGGTACTTCATCCCGCAGACCGACGCGGACCGGGTCGTCGCCGAAGGAGTCGAATCGTTCTGCCAGACCATGTACGAGTTGCCCTGGGTCCCCGCCAATCCTCTCGACCCTGGCGCATTCGGGAAGGCGGTGCACGATCAACTTGCCGACCTGGTGGACGGCAAGCCAGGATGGCTCGCCAAAGTCTACGTGGATACCGAGACGCGCATTGTCCACGCCACCCACGCCACCTTGGCCTGCGTGGAAGTGGACGCGATCTACCTCACCGCCGGACCGGCCATCGGGATTGGCGACGTACTGCCGCCCAGCCGCATCGCTGACCTGTACGAGGTCAAGACAAGCATCCAGGGCAGCGTCGCCTCAGGTCAAGCCGAAAAGCTCCGAGCCGTGCTTGGCGATGGCCGCGACTTCAAAGCGGTCAGGCACCCCAAGCACCGCTACGACGTGGCCTCAGGCGAAATGACGAAGAACTCGAAGTGGGCGAAGTACGTGGTCTTGCTGGCCATTCTCGGTCTGCAGGACACCGCCTACGCCTGCGTCCACCCAAACGAGATGGCGGATCGGTTGGACGAGATCCACGCCCTGGCGGAGGACATCAGAGATGATGAGTACGCCTCACCGGACGAAATGCAGGTCAGGATCATCACGGAACTGCTGCCTGCTGTCACGGACTATCTTGCCATGCTGGATTGCGGCGTAGACTATGTGGATCTTGTCAAGGTAGGAGTGATGTACCGGTTCTTGGGCGAGGCGGCAGGAGAATGGCCTCCTGCCTAGCAACCCACCGTAGCGCACAGGGTGCTGAAGTCCGCCCGGCGCTTAGGCACAGTCGCTCCGTGTCCCACGGAGCGGCCCTGGCGGACCGACCGAGGACGACCATGTCCCAATACGGATGCGTGGTCTTCTACACTACACATGAGCCGAACGACCCGCGGCGGCAGTTGGCGGATCTGCTCGCGATCTCAGGTCAAGAAGTGACGTGGGTAGCACGGTGGAGGAACTTGGACCGCAGTTGGTGGAACGTGCGCAACGACATCTACGACGGCCAGCCGGAGGACCACTTCGCCCATGTGCCGGTCAGCGAGGTCGCGTCGCTCTACCTCCCGCCGGGGAATCTGCTCATTGAGGTCAAGGGCGGCGAGAGAATGGACCGCATTCACACCGTGTGTCTGGAGAGTATCCCGGAGGATGTCCGCGGGAGGTTCAGCCCGTGGAATCTGCACCTCCGCTTCGGATGGCACGATGTGTTTGAATGCGAGATCGAGAACGTGTACATGGCGCGAGCCTTCTGCGCCGTGTGCCTGTTCGGCTACGGCTGCCCGCCAAACTGGGCGCGGTACCGCGAGCTGGTCTTCCAGGTGCCTGAGATCATCGAAGCGAAGCAGCACTTCGAGACGGTTCTCGGCCCGCTGGAGACATGTGCCACCTGGGACGTCTGATACCATCGGTCGCTAACTCCCGAACTCTTCGGCATCCCGCCACCAGTGGTAGTAGCAGAGTCCCCGCACCAGTTCCGGCTGGCCGCTGATGGCCAGGCAGCGCGCGG
>JAANMV010000113.1_pt1 | contig 90283 bp, 75 predicted proteins | sample 7279661 | NCBI WGS metagenome assembly JAANMV01 (sample SAMN14094540, study PRJNA606508) | bioreactor metagenome | isolation source: A lab-scale SPAN reactor treating ammonium-rich wastewater day 121 | place: Ireland: Galway | collected 2017-05-16 | reverse complement strand
AGACAGCCCTGAAGCGCCGGGAAGGCGATCCGGTCCAGGCTGACCTCGACGAAGCACTCAAGCGGATCGGCGAGCTTTCGATGGAGAACGAGCTGCTCTGCGACAAGGTCGCGCGTCTCGAGGGTGGACGCCCTTTGGCACGGCGGAGGTCGAGGCGGACAGGCCCGTCACGAGGCTCTGGCGCTGGCTGCGTAAGGCAAAACTGTGTCCGAGAAATTCAGACCGCTACAACTTTTCCTTTCTCTGACCTTGCCGCTCACAGGTTGGGCGGGCTTCCGTAAGGAGTCATTCAGGAGAGGTTGATGGATTTTAGGGAGGATCGTTTGACGGGGCGGGTGATCGGCTGCATCATTCGAGTTCATCAATAACTGGGGCCTGGGTTTCTGGAGAGCGTCTACCGCCGCGCCCTCGTCGTTGAACTGAAATACAGCGGACTGGCCATCCAGGCAGACAAGGAGGTGGAGGTCCTCTACAAGGGGGAGCTTGTTGGAACCCACAAGCTTGATTTTTCTTGTCGAGAATCGCCTGGTCGTGGAGCTGAAGACTGTTGAACGCCTGTGTAAAGCCAACTATGCTCAGGTTCGCTCCTACCTCAGAGCGACCAGGCTACCGTTGGCTCTGTTGGCCAATTCTGCGCTCGAGAAGGCCGATGTTCGAAGGGGGGAGGCCAACCCGATCCCTCATCTCCGAATCCTCAGCCTCTCCTTCTCTCCTTTACTCTGGAGCAAGCCTGATCCGTTCTTGGCGAGAAGCCAACGCAAGATTGGACGCCCCACGATCCCCATGGAGCAGTATCTACGCCTGATGGTGCTCAAGCACCGCTACAATCTGGGCTACGAGCCGCTGGTCAGCGAGGTGGCCGACAGCATCAAATGGAGACGCTTCTGCCGCATAGGGCTTGCGCAACCAGTACCCCACTCGACGATGCATAAGCTCCTGAGACTCTAACGTGGCGGGGTGACTCGAGCAGAATCGATCACGCGAACATACGCTCTATACCGGCGGTATAATAAACGAACTTCAGTTCGCGAGGAATCTACTTAAGTTTAACGAACACCAGACGAGTAACCGGATACTCTCCGACGCCCTTCTTTCTACGCTTCCAAACCACAACCTGAGGTGTCCCGATGTCTTCTTTTCTTTCAAAATATCTCCAACACAGCCCTGACGAGATGCTCCAGGGGGCTTCCAAAGCTGCTCGTCGCGTGAGTGAGGGCGAGTGGGACCTGGGAGCCTGGCTGCTGGCAATCGAGCGCACCAGGGCCTTTGAGTCCTGCGGATTTCGCAATACCGTCGGGTATGCGATGGTTCGTCTCGGTCTCGAGCCTCAGAAAGCAGGCAACCTTCTCCGCATCATGGGTGCCCTGGAGGGGCTTCCCAGCCTGAGCAAAGCCTTTCAAAAGGGCGAGATCGGCTATGCCAAGATTCGCGAAGTCACCCGGGTGGCCACAGCCGAGACGGAAGGGAGCTGGCTCGAGTATGCCCTCACGCACACCACGGATCAGGTGCGCCAACGGGTCGTGTGCAGCCCGGCCGCCTTTGAGCGTCGAGTGCGATCCATCCGCAATGAGGTCGATAGCCTCTTTGCCAGCCGCTCCCGGGTCTCGACGGCCCCTTCTTCCGAGCCTCGAGACGCGCCGGACGGGTCACGGGTCGAGGGCGAGCCTCAGGCGGACGAGACCCGGCCGGCCAGTGCCCCAAGCTTGTCTTGCGATGGACGGAGCCCGGATGCCGATGGCACAGCTGCGCTCCTGGAGGACAGTCTGCCCGCACCGCAGCGCGTCCGGCTTGTCCTCGAGTTGAGCGGTGAAGAGTATGCCGAGTGGGGAGCTACGGTCGAGCGGGTATCCCGCCAATTCGGTCGCAAGACCAGTCACAAGGAGGTGATGCTTGAACTGTCGCGTCGTCACGTGGCCAGCACCGGTGGACTTTCCCTGGAGCGCAATCCGGTTGTGGTCCGTTTGGACGCTGACGGAACGGGCTTTGTGCAAACCGATCGTGGCCCTCTGGAGGTATCTCGCCCTGAAGAATACCTCTCGCGCGCCAGCTCTGTCGTGTTCGGCTCACCAGGGAGCGAGCCAGGCCCGGTCTCTGTGCTGCTCCTGGGGAGCGGACGGCGACGGCGCAAGAAGATCCCCTCCGAGACACTGCGGGCGCTGGTGGCCCGGTCCGGGGGAGGCTGCGAGTGTTGCGGCCAGCGCGGGGTTCTTCACGTGCACCACGTTCGGCCCCTTTCCCGGGGCGGGACCAACGAATCAGAGAACCTGTGCTTGCTCTGCTCGGCCTGCCACTCCCGAGAGCATGCCGGTGACTTTCAGTCAGGCAGCTCCTGGGAGCGCGCCCGGGCACATCGCCGCCGAGGCGGACGGGCCGGTCGCTCGGGGCCGACCTCTCGAGGGCGACCGGTCGACGGCTCGGGGCCCTCTCGGGGACGACCGCCCGACCGGCTCACGGGCACGGGCCCGTAGAGCCAGCGACCGAGCCCGACGTCTGAGCTGCATCGAGGACGTCTTGCCGGGCCGGCCAGGCTCTTCGGAAAGCCAGGCTCCTGGGGCCGGCAAGGGCCGGCCGAGCTTCGCGGGGCCGGCCGGCCGACATCTTAGCCGGCCACGGCCACCTCTTTGCCGGCCAGCGGCATGTAGCTGCGAGAGGCGGCGTCGAAAGCCAGCACCGTTCCGTCCTTGATGCGGTAGACCCAGGCGTGCAGGCGCAGATCGCCCTTCTCCAGTCGCGAGGCCACGGCCGGGTGGGTGCGCAGGTTGTCGAGCTGGCGCAGCACGTTCAGGCCAATTGCCTTGTCCAGCAGCTCGGTCTTGGGCAGGTCACCGTGGTTGTCGATCACCACGCGTCGCGTGGATTCGGCCTGGCTCAGCCAGCTGGCCACCGCCGGCAGGCTGGTCACGCTCTCGGGAGCCAGCAAGGCCTTCATGGCTCCGCAGTCGGAGTGGCCCAGAACCACGATGTCCTTGACCTGGAGAACGGCCACTGCATACTCCAGGGTAGCCGCTTCCCCGCCGCCCTGACCGTAAGGAGGAACAATGTTGCCGGCGTTGCGCATGACAAAGAGCTCGCCGGGCCGAGCCTGTAAGAGCATGTCGGGGCTGATGCGCGAGTCAGAGCAGGTGATCAGCAGGGTATCCGGGCTCTGACCCGTGGCCAGACGCGAGAACAGCTCGCGCTCATTATCGAAGACGCTGTTTTGAAAGGCAACCAGACCGTTAAGAAGCTTCTGCATGGTTATTCCGCCTTTGTCTGATTTGGATCTGCTCCATCGTGAACTCTTCTCGTGTCGAAAGCGTGAAGACTGAATGAGGATTCCGTGAAGGCACTGCCTGGCCCGGCCGAAAAGGGAGGTCCCATTCGCCTTTCGACCGGGCCTGGCGGCCTGGGAGCCGTCGCCCTTCCCCGGGCGACGGCCTCCCAAAGATTGGTTGGCCGTGTCAAGCGTTCCGTGATGAAGGTCTTGCCTATATCCTCCGGGGGAGTCTACGAGTCTGGTCGGCGCAGGTTTCTGCAAGACCTTCATCATTCTAGCTGGCGACTTGCAGCACCGGGCGCTTGAGGCGAGCCCTGCTTTCCAACTCGGGCCACTCCACGACCAGGTTGCCCCCCAGAGAGCGCTGGCGGTCATCCCACGAGCGCATCAATTGCAGGCATGCGTGGTCGAGGGTGGTGAGCTGGTCGAGATAGACGTGGACGGTGGCCCCGTCGGGAATCTGGTCGAGGGCTTCGGCCAGACGCGGCAGGGTCACGAAGGTGGCCGAGCCGGTCAAGCGCAGCTCATACAGGTTGTGGCTGAGTCGATTGAGCTCAGTCTCGAGGAAGCTCGAGCGCACCAGCAGCTTGATGAGCGAGCAGGCCATGCCGATCAGCACGCCGTGAAGGAGGTCAGTGACCACGATGGAGACCAGCGTGATGAAGTAGATGGCCACCTCGCTCTTCCCAAATCGAGCCAGAGCTTTGATGTTCTTGGGATTGACCAGCTTGTAGCCGGTGTAGACCAGGATGGCGGCCAGGGCAGCGGTGGGAATGAGGCGCAACAAGCCGGGGAAGGCGACCACCAGGGCCAGCATCCAGATCCCGTGGAGAATAGCCGACCAGCGGGTACGCGCTCCGGCCAGAACGTTGGCTGAGCTGCGCACGATCACGCCCGTCATGGGAAGCCCGCCCACCAGACCGCAAAGCGTGTTGCCCACACCCTGGGCCATCAGCTCGCGATCATAGCGGGTGCGGGGGCCGCTGTGCATCTGGTCGACGGCGGCCGCGCAGAGCAGCGTCTCGGCGCTGGCGATGAAGGCCAGAGCCAGGGCCTCCATCCAGATCTCCCCGCTGGCCACCAGACCCCAGGTGGGGAAGACAAAGCTCTCGGTCAGATTGGCTGGCACTTCCACCGTGCGGATGTCCAGGCCCAACCCCACAGCCGCCAGGGTGGCCACCACCACGGCCGCCAGCGGAGCAGGCACCGAGCGCGACAGTCCCTGAAACCGGTTCCAGGCGACCAGCACGACCAGCGTGAGGATGCCGATCATGGCCGCCAGGTGATGGCTTGTGCCGTCCATCGGGAAGACCCCCTTGGAGACCGCCTCGGGAATGGAGGCCAGATTGGCCAGCCCCGACCCCCGGGGCTTGTCGTCCACCATGACGTGGAACTGGCTGGCGAAGATCAGCACCCCGATGCCACCGAGCATGCCCCCGATCACCGAGGGCGAGACCGCCTGGAACCACCGTCCCAGCTTGAGCAAACCGGCCACGAGCTGGATCAGCCCGGCCAGCAGCACGATCAGAGCCAGGGCTCCCACGCCGTGGCGGTGGACCAGCTCCCATACGATGACAGCCAGTCCCGCGGCCGGTCCGCTGACCTGCAGCGGGGAGCCGGCCAGGAAACCGACCACCAGCCCCCCGATGATTCCAGTGATGAGCCCGGCGGCAGGGGGCATGCCGCTGGCGATGGAGATCCCCAGACACAGGGGAAGAGCCACCAGGAAGACCACCAGCGAGGCCAGGTAGTCCTTCGGATGAGGGCCCCGCCCAGAAGGTTCGTCTTTCAAGTGTTGCATAAGTTCCATCCTACATAGATTCATTCGTGCATACATCCTTACATAAGGTCATGAAAATTTCCCTGCCAGGAGGATGAAGATCGAATGAAAACCAGGAGTCGTTGCCAAGCGACTCCCTAACGAGTCCCCCCGGAGTCCAAAGTGAGCACGGCGGGAACTGCGCCCCTGAAACGATGCGGGCGGTGTGCCGGAAGCTCGGGCCTTCGAAGTAGCTCTGAACGGTTGCCCCGGCCACCAGCGCTTCGTGGAATGGGATTTGAAGCCAGGCGGATTGCCGGCTTCGCCGCTCGGGGGGAGCTTCAGGGGGCCCGTGGGTTCTCATTCGACACTGGCGCGCAAGGGAGAGAAGTGCCGGCTCGGGGGCCCGGCACTCAGGCGCTCGTCAGAATCGGCGCGATGCACCTTCCTGCTGTTGACCGACAGCGCGACCGTCCCGCCATTGCCACGGCCGCTTCCATCATAGGCAAAGTCGGCCACGATGGTGGCGTCCCGGCGGGATGACTTCCGAGGCGGATACCTTTCTCCAGTCCGGCGTGTTTTGATTCTGCACAGCTCAGTGTAGGAACCCTCCCGGGGGAGTCAGAACTCCTGCCCCGTGCCTGAACGTGAGCGTGACCTGATCTTATTGATCGAAGACGACCCCGCCGTGCTCTCCTCGGTGCGGCGGCGACTGGCTTTCGAGGGCTACGGGGTGGAGACGGCCAGCGACGGACTGGAGGGATGCCAGCAGTTCGAGGCCCTGCAGCCGGACGTGGTCATCCTGGACGTGGGCCTGCCAGGAATGGACGGCTTGCAGGTGGCCGAGTGGATCCGCGAGCGTTCGCAGGTGCCCATGCTGATGCTCACGGCCCGCGACCGAGTGGAAGACCGGGTGGCCGGATTGCAGAGCGGGGCCGACGACTACCTGATCAAGCCCTTCGCCATCGAGGAATTGCTGGCCAGGCTGCGGGCCTTGCTGCGGAGGGCCTCCTGGGCCCCCTCGCAAGACCCCGAGGCGTTGCTGCGCTTTGAAGACCTGGTGCTCGACCAGGCGGCCATGGCGGTCAGCCGCAACGGCCAGCCCATCGCGCTCACGCCCCGCGAGTACCAGCTGCTCGAGCACTTCATGCGCCATCCCCGCCAGGTGCTCAGCCGCGAGGCCCTCTTCGAGGCGGTCTGGGGATTCGACCATATGGGCGAGTCCAACATCGTGGACGTCAACGTCAAGAAAATCCGAGAGAAGACCGAGGCCGGAGGGCTCAGCCGTCTGATTCAGACGGTGCGAGGCTTCGGTTACGCCCTGCGCGAGCAACCGTGACGCTGAGGCAGCGCCTCACCATGGTGCTGGGGCTGGTGCTGACACTGGCTTTCGCGCTGGTCACCCTGGCCCACTACCGGGCCCTGCGTCAGGCGGTCGAGGCCGAGGTGGACGAGACGCTCGATCTCCGCGCTCAGGCACTGGCCCGCGAGATTCGCTCCTTCAGCACGCCGCCGGCAAGCTACGATCCGGAGGTGTTCTATCAGGTGGTGGATGGTCAGGGCCGGGTCCGACTCGCCTCTAACGGGCTTGAAGACCAGAGCCTGCCCGGCCAGCCCGTCGACAAGACCTTCTCAGCCGAAGTGCGCGGCTCGCCCGTGCGCCTGCTGGTGCGCCCTGTCTCTCTCGAGGAAGGTGCAGGCTGGCTGAAGGTGGGCGAGTCATTACACCTGGCCAACGAAGGGCTGCGGCGCTCGGTAACCGGGCTGCTCCTGACCAGCCTGGCCGGGCTGGTGCTGGCCCTGGCCTCCACCTGGGCGGTGCTGCGGCAAGGTCTGCGCCCTCTCAAGCGGCTGGCCCAGGTGGCCCGGGAAATCCTGGACACGGGCGACTTCTCGCGCCGGGTGCCGGAATCAAGCCAGGAGAAAGACGTGGTGGGCTCGGTGGCCCGCTTGCTCAACCGGATGCTGGCCCGGGTCCAGGGGCTGCTCGAAAGCCAGCAGCGCCTGCTGGCCGATACCTCGCACGAGCTGCGCAATCCGCTCACGGTGATCCGCACTGACATCGACCTGCTGGCCCGCGACCTGCCCTCGGAGGTACGCCAGGAAGTGGCCGAGGAGATGGCCCGCGAGGTGGAGCGCATGACCCGGCTGGTGGAGGACCTGCTGGCCCTGAGCTGGGCCGACCAGAAGTTGCCCCTGCGCTGCGAGCCCGTGCGCCTGGACGTGCTGGCCCAGGAGCTGGTGGAGCGCAGCCGGCGCAGCCACGCCGGGCGCAAGCTCGAGTTTCAGAGCCCGGCGCCGGTCTGCCTGCAAGGCGACCGCGAGCGCCTGTTGCAAGCGGCCGCCAACCTGGTCGAGAACGCCCTGCGCTACACGCAGGGGGCTGTGCGCGTTCGCGTCTACGAAAAGCCGGGCTGGGCGGTGCTAGAGGTGGAGGACGAAGGTCCCGGCATTCCGGTCGAGCACCAGGGCCGCATCTTCGATCGCTTTATGCGCCTGGAGCCTGATCGCAGCCGGGCTACCGGCGGAACGGGTCTGGGCCTGCCCATCGTGAAGGCTCTGGTGGAGGCGCACGGAGGCAAGGTCCAGCTCGACAGCACCCCGGGCAAGGGCTCGCGCTTCAGCTTCCGGGTGCCGCTCGGCGAAGCCTGACCTCCTCGATGCGCACGGTCTCCCCCTCGATCCGGTAGTAGAGCCGGTAGTCCCCGCAGCTGAGGCGGTAGCGGCCGTCCTTGAGGTCGAGGATGCGACGGGTCCGGTGGGGCAGCGGATCCACCTCCAGAATGGCCCGGGCCCGCTCGAAAAGGTTCGGCTCGAGCTCGGTGCCCGCCAGCACCTGGTAGCGGGTGGTCAGATCCAGCTCCCCGAACCAGCCCGACGACTCCTCGGGGAAGGCGTCAAAGCGCGGGATGTAGGGCTTGATGTCGAGGATGGGCGTTCGGTCCAGGAGATCGTGCTCACCGACGTAGATCCGGTGCCCCTCGATGCCCAGCAGAGGCACGGCGCTCAGGCCCAGCGGGCAGGGCCGGTGGGGCGAGCGGGTGGCGAAGAGGCCCCTGCGTCCGCGCCCTCGCGGGGGCAGCACCCGGGCGCGCCAGCTCTGGTTCTTGTGAAACCACCAGATCAGCCAGACGCGGCTGAAGCCCTCCAGGTCTTGCAGGGCTTGAACCAGGCGAGGGTCGTCCTGGCGAAGCTCGACCACGCCCTGCTCGCCCCCCTCTGGCTGACTGGGAGCCTGGAACTTGCTCGAGTAGCGGCTGCGCAAGAGGCCGATGGGGTGGCAGACGAGGGGATTCAGGGCGCGGCCACCAGGTTCTGACGGCCGAGCTCGGCCGGGCTGCAGCAGCCAGACAGGGCCATAGTCAGCTCGAAATCGGCCAGCAGATTGGCCAGCACTTCGCGCACGCCCTCCTCTCCCGCCAGGGCAAGACCATAGACGAAGGGGCGCCCCAGGCAGACGGCCCGGGCCCCCAGGCAGAGGGCCTTGAAGACATCGGCGCCGTGGCGGATGCCGCTGTCAAAGAGCAGCACGAGCCTGTCGCCCAGAGCCCGCGAGATGGCATCCAGCGCGTCCAGAGCGGTGATGGAGCCATCCACCTGGCGGCCGCCGTGGTTGGACACGATGATGCCGTCCAGGCCCTGATCCAGGGCCCGCTGCGCGTCCTCCACGGTCAGAATGCCTTTGAGCAGCACCGGGAGCCTGGTGATGCCGCGCAGGAAGTCGAGATCTTTCCAGGTGAGGGTGGTGCGCGAATAGATGCGGATGAACTGGCGCACGGCTCGCAGGGGGCGATCCGAGCGCAGGTTGGTGAGCAAGCCGCCGGGGTAGTTGCGGTTGATCTGGTAGAGCAGCTCCAGCACGCCCAGGCCTTTCGGGCGGGGCGAGTCGGGGTCAGGAGCGCCCGCCCCGGGCTCGTCGAGCAGACGCTGGAAGACCGGGTCGGTGAAGTACTGAGACAACCCCCGGCCCCGCAAGAACGGGAGGTAGCCGTTCTCGAGATCGCGGGTGCGCCAGCCGAGCAGCGGGGTGTCCACCGAGACCACGATAGCCTCGCAACCGCAGGCCTCGGCCCGGCGCACCAGGCTCTCCACCAGCTCGTTGGACTTGCTCCAGTAGAGCTGGAACCAGCGCGGGCTGTCGCCCATGGCGGCGGCGCAGACCTCCATGGGCACCGAGGCCTGGTTGGAGAAGATCATCGGCAGGCCCAGCCCGCGGGCGGCCCTGGCCACGGCCGCGTCGGCGTGGGGGTGGGCCAGCTCGAGGGCTCCCACCGGGCAGAGCAGCACCGGGGCGGGCAGCTTGCGGCCCAGCAGCTCAACCGAGAGGTCGCGGCAGGACACGTCCCGTAGCATGCTGGGCAGGATACACCAGCGCTCGAAGGCCTGGCGGTTGGCCTGCATGGTGGACTCGCGCCCGGCCCCGCCGGCCAGGTAGCCGAAGGCCTCGGGGCTGAGGCGCTTGCGGCAGGCTCGCTCCATGGCCTCGAAATCGAGCGGCACCAGGGGGCGCCGGCCCCCTCCCCCCTGGAGGTAAATCTCGCGCTGCCGATAAGGCGGCTGGTCCATTGCGGCATTGTAGCCCTGTCGCCCCGCTCTGTCCACCAGGAGCTTCAGCTCTCTTTGAGGGCCCTGGGGGATATTCAAGGCGATGCAGATCGGCTGGACGATAAGCCAGCGACGGGCCTCGCTGGCCGACCGCCAGACCGAGGCAGCGCTGCTGCGCGCACTGTCAGAGCAGCAGGTGGAGCACAGCCAGCGGCTCGAGGAGTGCCTGGAGGTGGCCGAAAGGACGCCGCCGCAGAACTTCCGCGACCAGGTGCCGCTCAGCGGAATGCAAAAGTGCTCGAGAATCGCCCTGATCGGCGGCGCCACGGCGGCCGTGGCGGGATTCGCCACTGCCAACCTGACGCTGGCCAACGCAGGACTGGGGTGCCTGCTCTTTGGCATCGTGGTGGGGGCGATGGGTAGCGAGAACGTCTCGCGCCCGGAGTATTTGTTTCGTTACGACGCCCGCCAGAAGGTGGCCAGCTGGCGTCAAGAAGCCGTCGCCCTGGAGCAAGAGGCCAGGAAGGTCGAGCAGGAAGCCGCTCCTTTGCGTCTGCTCTGCTCGGTTGAGGGAGCTGGCTCGGCCACCGTGGAGTCGGGAGAGGGATACGTCGCGCTGGGCGGCGTGCGGGTGCGGTCGCGAGGGGCTTCACCTGCCCGGACCGAATAAGGCAATCAATGCAGCTTCCCCCCCTCGGCCCGCTGAGCGCAACCTGGACGCCACCCGTCCGGGCGGCCGGCACACCCGAGTCGACCTCCCCCGATCAGGTCATCCTGCGCGGCGGCTCCAACCTCTCGCCGGCGCCACGCACCGGTATCGAGGCAGCGGTGGCCTGGGCTCTCTGCCCCGCGCCCATCGGGTTGACCGGGGCCGAGCTCTCCAGCATGGCCAGCGACCTCAAGGCGCGCGGGTTTGTCTTGAGCCAGGGCCGGAAGGTGGTCTCCCCGGAGGAGCTGACGACCTGGCCGGAAGGGGGCCTGCAGGTAAGCCAGCGCGCCCCCCTGGCCCCGGGCCAGCTCTCTGTTCTGCCCAACCTCGTGGACCACATTCTGGTTTCCAGCTGGCGCGAGCTCAAGGACCTGACGCACGCGGCCCGGGAGGAGTTCTCGGCCATGAGCGACCCCCACCTGGCCCGGACCTTCGCCCGCCTGGAGCAAGCCGGGGTCCAGCTGCTCGTGGCCGGGCCCGACTACCAGAGTCGCGAGGCCAGGCAGGGCGTGCTCCACGCCAAGGTGATGGTGATCGATACCGCCGACCCCTGGGTGCGGGACAGCCTGGCTTTTCCTGACCCGGCCGGGCCATTCCAGGAGCCCCGCATGGCCGGGGTCTACGGGGCCCATCGGGAAGCGACGAGCGGCTCTGTGACCAATGTGTGGGTGCAGGGCCCCCAGGCCACCCGCCCCTCTCGGCTCAATTCGCTGGAGACGGCTTGCTTCTTCCATCTGGGCGACCCCCACCCGACCCTGGACGCAGACCCCCTGGCCTGCCAACTGCGCGAGCTGGCCCGGTCGGGGGTGCAGTTCTTGCCCACCGATTCCATAACGACGATCGCCCAGTCCGAAGACGTCGTGGGGGTCTACGACCGGCTGAAATCCGACCCGCAATCCAGGTTCCAGGTGGCCCTGGACGGGGTGGGCTGGAGCGCGGCGCCGCGCGGGGAAGACGGCCTGCTCCAGCTGGGGCCGGATTTTCGGCAGGCCATGCAGTACCGCTCCGAGCATCTGCTCTCGGTTCCCATCGCCGACCGCAAGTCCACGCTCGAAGTGCTGACCGTGCCCACGGGCCAGAGCGTGGAGGCCAAGCAGGCCACCTTCGAGCGGCTCAAGGCGTTCCACCAGGCCCACGCGACCGACCAGCAACCCGGGCAGTGGACGCTCTGGCTGCCCGGCGGTAGCGAGCAATACGAAGCCCTGGAGGACATGCGAGTGCTGGGCCGCGTGGTCACACCCGAGCGACCTCTGGAGGCGATGCTGGACCCCTTCCTCGAGCTGCGGCAGGACAAGGCGCTTTCGGCCGACTGGGTGGCCAACGCCGTGGCCTGGTTTCACGAGCACGGGTCGGAAAGTCGCGAGCGGCTCCTCGAGCTCGGCCGACTGGGAGGGGGGTTTGGAGAATCGCTGGAAGCCGAGCAGCTCCTCACCGGCTGTGGAGCGCCCTATCCGGAGGCCCTGAAGGCTTACCAGGCCGTGTCCACGGCCATCGCAGCGAAAAATCAGTATACCCGGTTGTCCGGGACGAGCATGGCCGGGGCACGCTTCCTCGAGTTGGATCCCCCGGAGTTTCCGGATGAGCCTCGCCAGAATGCCCGGGAGGCATTCTCTCAATTGCTCGCAAGCTTGCCTCCCGAGCGGCCCCTGGACGAGGCCGGGGAGTCTCTGGGGGCTCTGATCAAACGCCTGGGGACCGGCCAGGCTCACGAGGTCTTCGCCCGGCTGCTCGAGCACGGCGGCGGCCTGGCGGTCGCAACCGACCTCTTCCTGCGCGAAGAGCGCCTGGCGGGCGACGTGGAGACGGCCCTGAAGTGCCTGCAGCCGGGCGGCTGCCCCGAGCTCCCCGAGCCGCTCGAGGTGCGCGAGCAAGCCGAGGGGCTGCTCTTTCGTCCCGAGCATAAGGGCGTGAATCTGAACGCCTTCTTCGACCGCGGAAGCGGCACCGTCAACTTCGGCGCCCCCGGCCCGCCGGTGGAGTCCTCCCTGAGCGACTATCGCTTCCTGCTCGGCCTGAGCGACCGCAAGCTTCCCGAAGACGCCGCCACGCTGGCCAGCCTCAAGAAGAAACTGAGCACGAAAGACGCCCGGTCGTGTCTGACCGAGCTCAAGAGCGGCCAGCTCGGCAGGCTCACCGGTCCCGAGCTCATCGAGCGGCTGCAAGTGGAGCTCGAGCTGCAGGGCGAGGCGAAGCTGGCCCTGGAAAGCCTGCGCCAGCCTCCCGAGCCGTTCGAGCAACGCCGGCAGGTGGCGGCCCGCATCCGAGCGGCCCTGGGCGAAGGCGAGGTGGCTCCCGACTATCGGCTGCTGACCGGGGAGAGCCTCCCGGGCTCGAGCTTCGATGAGCGACTGGAGGCGCTGGCGCGTCTTCGTCAGGCGCTGGAGCCGAGCGAAGGGCTCGAGGCCAGCCGCCAGGCCTACCAGGCCGTGGTGGGCAGCGTGCGGGAGGGGGCCTGGGCGGGGCGCGAGCTCGGCCAGGCCACGGACAGCTTCTTGAAGAGCTACCTGGCCGGCAGCCTGCCCCAGGCTCTGAAAGCCCTGGCCAGCGGGCCGGCCGACCAGGGCCAGGTGGCCGGCGGGGTTCAGGTCAGCCAGGGGGCGGTCACGGTGGGCGGGGTGCGGCTGCGCTCGGCGCGCTTACTCTGACCTGGCTCGCGCGCAGGAAATTCAGCGACGACAGGAGCAGTCGACCAGTTTGACGCGGCGCCGGTCAACTTTGTTGTCTGATTGACGCCCCGAAGATCAAGGCTCTTTCTAACACTGGTTTGGCCTGCGCTTAGCCAGGGCCCTGGGCCATTCCCGGAAAGAAGCCGCCTGCAGGAGAGAATCGATGACCGGATCAAACGAAGCCCAGATTGACTACTGGAATGGACGCGCGGGCCAGAAATGGGCCGCGATGCAGGAGGCCCTGGACCTGATGCTTTCAGCCTGCACGGCGGAGTTGAAGGCGCGAGCAGGACCGGTTTCAGGCCTGCACGTGCTTGATATCGGTTGCGGGACGGGCCAGACCTGCGCGATCTGGCTGGAGGGCGGGGCCGAGGTTACCGGCGTGGATGTATCCGCGCCGATGCTGGCCGTGGCAGCAGATCGGACCGAGGGAAGGGTCGAGTTGGTCGAGGCGGATGCGTCGGTGTGGACGGGCGACGGGCTCTACGACCTGGCGGTATCACGCTTTGGGGTGATGTTCTTTGACGATCCCGAGGCGGCCTTTGCCAATATCGCGGCCAATGTCCGCCCCGGCGGGCGGCTTCTCTTTGCCTGTTGGCGCGCGGTGGAGGAGAATCCGTGGGTGACCACGCCGATGGGCGCCGTATCCGACCTGCTCCCGCAAGCCCCACCACCTGCGCCGCACGCGCCGGGTCCCTTTGCCCTCGCCGACCGGGACCGACTGGGAGGAATCCTCAAGAGGGCCGGGTTTGCGAAGGTCCAGATCGACCCGTTCGATTTCCGCGTTTGCCTCGCGGACCAGGGCGGGGCGCAGGCGGCGGCAGGCTTCTTGATGCAGATCGGCCCGGCGGGCGCGGCGCTGGCAGAGACCAGCGACGAGATCCGGGCGGAGGCCTTTGAGCGGCTCAAGGCGGCCCTCGTCCCGCACGACAGGGAGGGTCTTGTGACCTTCAGCGGTGCCAGCTGGATGGTTGATGCGGTGCGAGCAGGTTGAGCTCGACAGTCATTCGGCTGCATGCCTGTCCGGTCTGACCGACCTGGCGCTCCAGCCTGGCATCTTCCGGGTGTGGCGGCAGGCTCAGGCTCAAGAACCTGTTCGATGAAGTTGGGGGTATTGAGGTCGCCGGGTCCTGCACTGAGCTGCTGAAGAAACCTCAACCTGCAGCTCCGAGTCGCTCGTGAGCCAGTTGCCGAAGTAGCGGCGCAGGATCGGCTTGTTCTCGCACGCCTTCACCTGCAATGTTGTTCGCGCGAGCGGCCAGCGAGGAGTTGGAGTGTGCTATCGTACGCTACACTCCCGCGCGTTGACCTGTTCAGAATTAGGACGCGCGGGAGTGTAGACAATCTGTTGAACGGCGCCGCGCCAATTTCTGAAGCGTTCAACGCGCGGCGCCTTAGTCGAAGGGCGGAATGCCCGCGAACAAGGCAGGCATGTCCAGGACGACACCCGGGAAATCGGCGCACTCATGCCGGTCGTGCTCGTTGAGCGAATGCTCCAGCCGGTAGCGCCCGTCCACGAGGCGGTACATTTCCAGCGTACGTGAGAAGGGGTCGAGAATCCAGTAATGGTGGACACCGCAGGAAGCGTACTTGTTCATCTTGAGCGTGCGATCGCGACCGGCCGTGGAAGGGGACAGGATCTCGACGAGCAGCGTCGGCACGCCCTCGAGCGCGCGGCGGGTCACCAGAGAGGCCTGCTCGGCGCTCAGAAACACCAGATCGGGCTGCACCGGGGTGGCCCCGAGCATGAGCAGATCGACCGGGGCGTTGAAAATCTGGCCCTGGCCGGCCAGCTCGAGGGGATAGAAGAGGAACTGGACCCGTCGCGAGAGGGTCTGGTGGTAGGGGCTGGGAGCCGGGGACACGTAGAGCCTCCCGTCGATGATCTCGTAGCGATTTCCGTCGTCGGGCAGCTGAAGGTAGTCTTCGTAGGTCCATTCCCGGTCGCTGTCCAGGTGTAAAGCCATGGCGCACGGATCTTCGACAGCTCCGGCCTTACGTCCCCCGCGACTCAGCGCTTGACGGCTTTGCACACTTGCTCGGCCAGCACCAGCCAGAGAGGAAGACAGGTAAGCACGAGAAGGCCATGGCCATCAGGGAGAGCCCCCCAACCCCGAGGAGCCGGAAAGGAGGGCCGCCAGAACCAGCACGGGGCCAGGCTGCCAGGTAGTGGTCGAGAGAGCGACTGAGGCCGCCCTGGCGAAGGTGGCACTCGTCCCGCACGACAAGGAGGATCCCCACGATCTCCACCTCTCCTAAATGACTCCTTACGGAAGCCCGGCCCAACCTGTGAGCGGCAAGGTCAGAGAAGAGAAAAGTGGCTTGGGAATGGATGATCCGACGGGCCAGCTTGAAAACCCTTCTCTCAACTGTTAAGAGAGGACCATTTTTCGCCGCTCAGGCAGCGCGTTTCGCAGGGCGAACTAGCCCAGTCTTAACTCGCGATGGCGAGTTGCAGGATCCTGTGCATTCCGTCACCCCAGGCTCCTGGGCTTCCCGATCGGCTTGCGGGCACGATGCGAAAGCTGCGCCGGCCCCGCATAGAACGAACCCGCCGCCGCCTCGGCCGGGGTGCCGAAAGCCTCATGCAGATGGCCAGCCAGCGGCGCTGGCGACTCGTGTCACTCCGGGACCTGTGTCACTCCTACGATGAAAACGGGATGTCGAGCGGCCAACTGCCCGCTGGATAAGCGATGGATGCGCTGGCCCGCTGGAGCCGAGTACAGGGGCTCGAGACGGCAACTTCGTCCGCCCCGAAGACCAATGCCTCTTCGCGAGCTCAGTTGGCCAGCTTGTAGCCCACGTAGCCGCCCACGATCAAGCCGGCCACGCCGCCGAAGAGGCCGGCGCACTGCATGCCCACCTGGGCCCCGAGGCCAGCGCCGACGGTGGTGCAGAAGGTGGTGGCAAACCCCTCCTGGCAGCCGCGAATGGCTCCGTAGGCCGCTCCGGTCACGCCCAGGACCAGGGCACCGGGAGGCCCGAAGACGATCTGGCCCGCCGTGCAACCGGCTTCCCAGCCCACCGCACCGCCCCACAGGGCGCCACCCGCCCGCGAAAGGACGGAGTGGTCTCTGGGAGGCTCCTGCCAGGGGGGCGGGCAAGGCGGTGGATAGTAGGGCGGCGGATAGTAGGGCCCGTAGCTCGGGGCCGGGCGACAGCAGACGTTCATACCCGTCTTGGTAGACCCGGAGGCTGAAAAAAACCTGAAAGGTCAGGCAGCCGGGTCGTCGTGCTGGTGCTCGGCCAGGACCTGGCGCAGGAACGCGAAGCGCTCTTCGGCGACGGCATTGTAGCGTTCCAGGGCCTGTGCCTGGAGATCTGAGGACGAGCAGACCTGCTCGAGGGTCTCGTGGACCTCGCCGACGGTTTGCTGCAACTGTCCGACGTTCTGCTGCAACTGGCCGACGGTCTGCTGCAACTGGCCGACGGTCTGCTGCAACTGGCCGACATTCTGCTGCATTTCCCCCATGGACAGCTGGATCGACCCGAACTGGCGTTTATGCTGGGCCAGCGCTCCCATGATCAGGCGAAACTCGTGCGATTGCACTTCGGCCAGCTCGTCCAGCCGGCGGCTCAAAAATGCCATGCTCATCGGGAACAAACCTCCTCAGCTGATGATACCTCAGCTTAGACCCATCTGGCCAGTCCGTTCAGTGATCGCGATCAATAAGCTCGTCGAAAGCGATGTGGAAATCCTCCACCAGGGTCTCGGGGTCGGTCACCAGGCGATCGTCGCAGGCCACGCCCACGCGCACCTGGCCTCCGTAGCTCAAAATGCTGACGCCCAGGCCCAGGCGGCCCGACTGGGGCACCCAGAACATCAGTGAGGTGATAGCCTGACCGGCCAGGTAGAGCTGCTTGTCGGGGCCGGGCACGTTGGTCACCACCAGGGTCGACTTGGAGCCGAAGAACTCCACCACCCGGGTCTGCAATTCAGCGGGGATGGTGCCCACGGCGCTCAGCAGACCGAACACCACCACCGCCTGGGGGCCGCTCTTGAGGGCGTCCATGCGGCGCTTGACCTCGGCGAGCTGCTCGGCGGGAGTGGCCAGACCGACTGGCAAGGCCAGAAAGACCATGCCGAAGCGGTTGCCCAGATCGGCGTGATGGGGCTGGCGCAGGTCGACCGGCACCACAGCCCGCACCGAGACCTCGGGACCGGGCTCAAAGCCTCGCCTGGCCAGGTAGCGCTTGAGTCCTCCGGTCAGGGCCGCCACCAGGATGTCGTTCACGGTGCCGCCGATGCGGCGCCGGGCCGCCTTGACGTCTTCCAGGGGGATGGCCCGGGAGACGGCGGCCCGCTTGCGCGGCCCGAGCGGACCTCGCAGGGGCGTCATGGGCTCGCCTTCGAGCAGCAGCATCTTGCCCAGGTTTCCGGCTGCGGCCAGGTGCTTTCTGGCCACGTCGAACATCTCCATCGGGCGCACCGTAATCTCGCGACTGGCATGCATCTTTGGGCCCTTGCGGCGGCGGCGCGACTCGCGCACCTCGGGCTGCTCATCGCGCTCGACCGGAGCGCTGGGCTCGGCGTCGGTGAGATCGAGCAGCACGCGCATGAGGGCGATGCCGTCGGCGATGCAGTGGTGCAGGCGGGCGATGAGGGCCGAGCCGCCCTGGAAGTCTTGCACCAGGTGGAGTTGCCAGAGGGGAGCGCTCTGATCGAGCGGACTGCTCATCAGGTCGCTGACGAACTCGAGCAAGTCGCTCTCGCCAGCCTGAGGGGGCAGGCGCCAGGACACCAGGTGCCGGTCGATGTCGAACTCTTTGTCCAGAGTCCAGCGGGGACGGCCGAGCACGGGGAACTCGACCTTCATGCGAAAGCGCTCATAGCGCAGCAGACGCCTTTCCAGCGTGAAGCGCAACCACTCGTGGTCGACCGGCCGGTCGAACAAGAACATGCCGGTGACCATCATGGGGTTGTTGGGCTCCTCCATGTGCAGCCAGGCGGCGTCGGCGTTGGTCAGCGGAATGGTGCGAGGCTTGCTGGGCACTACACGAAGCGCCGAATGAATTCGCCTGCCTCGGCCAGCGACTGGCGCCCTTCGGGCATCACAGGGGCAAAGAGTTGCCAGACGTGGGGTTGCCCCTGCCACACCTTGAGCCGGGTGGTCACGCCGTGCTGCTGGGCCTTGCGGGCAAAGCGGGTGGAGTCGTCGAGCAGCACCTCGTTGTCGCTCACGTGCAGCAAGAGCGGGGGGAGCCCGGAAAGATCGGCGTAGAGGGGCGAGAGCGTGGGATGGCGGGGGTCCTCCTGGCCGACATAAAGGCCGACGGCGCGGCGGATGCCCTCGCCACTGAACATGATGCAATGGCGGTCGTTGTGGTCGAGGGAGTGACCGGTGCAAGCCAGGTCGGTCCAGGGCGAGAAAACGGTGGCCGCGGCCGGTAGCGGCTGGCCCTGGTCGCGCAGGGCGATCAGGATGGCCAGGGCCAGTCCGCCCCCGGCCGAGTCGCCCGCAAGGGCGATCTGATCCGGCCGGAAGCCCCTGTCGCGCAGCCAGCGATAGGCGTTCAGGCCGTCTTCCAGGGCGGCCGGATAGGGATGCTCGGGTGCCAGCCGGTAGCGAACGGCCAGCGTCTGGGCTCCGCTGAAGTGAGCCAGACCGGCCGTGATGGGGCGGTGCGTCTCGGGAGAGCAAAAGAAGTATCCGCCGCCGTGGAAGTAGAGGATGGCCCGGCAGGAAGAGCCCTTGGGAGGCAAGGCCCACTCGCCCCGCAGCCCCCGCTCCTGAACGGAAGCGAAGCTGACATTGAACAAGCTGAGGTTGTGCACCCCCATGAGGAAGTTAATCCAGCGGCGCACGTAGGGAACGTCGATGTGGCCGCGCGAGCGGGCTTTCACCAGCCGGCGGATGACGAAGCTCATCAGGGTGCACTGGGGGCTCACCCGGCGCGTCAGCATGCTCCTTGAAAATTCAACGCCCGGCCGGGCTCTCCCTGGTCAGGGGCAGGAACAACTCCAGATCGAGCTCGGCCTTGAGGGCCTTGCGGAACTCGGTGGAGGAGAGCGAGCTGGCCGGCTGGCCGGTGCGCTCCTCCAGGGACTGGATGAATTCGCTCCACAACTTCTCGCGGCGAGCCAGCTCGAGGGGGTCGCGCAGCTTGCCGAATTGCTGGACATACTTGTTGTGCCGGCAGAGCATGCGAAAGGCGGCCTCGGTGTTGGGGCGCTGCTCGGGCAACCCCAGCACCGTGACATCGTGGCCGACGGCGTGAACGGGCTGGCCCCACTCGGAGTAGCCCCCGAAGATGGTGCCCAGTTTCCTCAAGGCCCGGGCCAGGTTGCGCTGGCGGATGGTCTCCAGGAACTTGGCGAACATGGGCAGTTGCACGGCCCGGTGCATGGTGGGCTCGGTCAGCTTGACGTCCACGCGCAGCTCGTCGCGCAGGATGTCTTGCATGTCCTGGGCGGTGATGCGGTTGTCGGTGGCCAGGTGGATGCGCTCGCCCACCGCCTCGGGGCGTTTGAGGGCGGCCACGATTCCGCGGGCCACCCAGTCGACCGGGATCAGGTTGAGCTGGGCCGAGGGGTCGCCCGGGAAGATGCTGGCCATCTTGTAGAGCACCCAGGTCTTGCCGAACTTGAGGAAGTCGCCCTGGCTCTCGCGCAGGGCTTCCTTGGCCCGCCCGAAGGCGTTGACGGGAGCGTTGACCACCTTCTGATCGCCCCGGTTGTTGCCGGTGCGGCTGTCTCCGATCACGATAGCGGGACAAAGCTGCACCACCCGCAGGCCCTCATCGAGCATGAAGCGCTCGGTCTCGATGGAGCCGAAGGCTTTGGTGAGCTCGTAGAAGTTGTTGTAGAAGTTGCGCGGGAAGACCACGTCCTCCTCGCGCGCCTCCTGGCGCACCTGGCGCCCGTGGATGTAAGCCGTCTCGATGGAGAGGTGGGCCACGAAGGGGCTATCCTGGGCACACTGCAAGCCCAGCGAGAAGTTCAGGGCGTTCAGGCTGCCCAGCACGTTGGCCCGATACGACTCCAGGTAAGGGTCGTCAAAGGCCACGCTGGCGGCGCAGTGGATGACGTGGGTGAGCGTGCGCTCGAGCACCTTCAGGTCCTCGGAGCTGATTCCCAGCCCGGGCTTTTCGATGTCGCCGTCGATGAAGCGGAACTTGCCGGCCAGCTTCGGGTCATCGAGCCACAGCTCGCGCAGGAGCTCTCGCCCGCGATCGCTGGGGGTGAGCACCTGCTCCACCTCGCCGGTACGCCGGTTCTTGATGACCTTGGGACGGATCAGCACCACCATCTCGGTCACCTGATCGTCGTGGGCGGCCTGGCACATGACTTCCTTGCCCACGAAACCGGTGCCGCCCGTGAGCAGGACCCGCAGGCCGCTGGTTTTCTCGAGCTGGGCCCGGGACTCTTCGCGCAGGCGCTGCAGGCGCGCTTCAATCTCCTGCTTCTTGAGGCGCTGTCGCTTGTAGCGGAAGTAGAACTCGCGCCGCTTGAGGCCAAAGAGCGCCTCGCCGATCTTCTTCGGGTCCTTGGCCCCCACGGCTTTGGCCAGCATCTCGGCCGTCTTCTTGCCGAAGCTGCGCACCCGCTTCATGGTGGAGCGGGCGTGCTCTTCATCGCCGGTCTTGACCAGCCAGCTCATCAATGAGCGGGCATAGACATCGACGATGTGGTAGTCACGGTGCTTGCGCACCAACAGCTCGTCTGGCTCGATAGGGCCTTCGAGCACCTCGCCCGTGGCCAGACTGACGCGTTCGATGTACTGCCCGGGGTCGGCTTCCTGCATATGCTGGTCATTGGACCGCCCCTTTCAGCTTCCCTTCAGGATCTGGATCTACACTGCGGGCAAAGAGAAGACATCCTGGTTCTGGTGGAGGAATTTTCGATGAATACCCTGACCCCCGTAGCCCTGAGCAGCAGCGCCTACGTTTCCAGCGCCGCTGGCAAGAAGCCGGCCGAGGCGGCCGGCGAGAATGCCCCCGTGGCCGCGGGCGATGAAGTTTCTATCAGCGCAGGCTCGGATGAGAAGCCCTCCAAGAAGGGTCTGGGCCGGATCGGCAAAGCGGCCGCGGTGCTGGCGATGTGCGGAGCCCTGCTGGGCACCACCGGCTGCGCCGTCACGACCGGCGGTTACGACGCCTGGGGCGGTTACCGCACCCAGACCACCGGAGTGGGCATCGACGGCTCGGTTTACAGCCACGGGACCCGCACCACGCCGTGGGGCACGCAGTCGGAGACCACCGTCATCGGTCCCGGCGGGGTTTACTACGGGAACCAGCACTACCCCAACTACGGCTACCCGGTCTACCCGCGGGCTCCCATCTGCACGCCGATGACCTACTGGAGCCCGGGCACCTGCTATTGACCTGTTCAGCAGCGACTCTTACAGGCCAGGCGATGGCTCCCCGCAGAATGGAGTCCGCGCTAGCAGAGTTCATCTGATCAGCCGCGGGCTACTTCAGCTCTTTTACCGACCGGATAACCAGCGTGTTGGCCTGGAAATCCTGGCCGAGCGCTTTCAGCGTAGCGCTCGTAACCGGATCGGACTCGGCGTAGCCGAATACCGTTTGCAGGCCGTCCAGGTGAGGGGCGGCTCCCAGCAGGATGGAGAACGACCCCAGCGCCGAGTCGGGCTTGCTCGGGTCGCGGCTCAGGGTCAGGGCTCCCTGGCGATGGATGACCTTGTCGCCGGTCACACCTGAGAGCTCCACGGGCAGGCGGCGCAGCAGGCGTCGATTCTCCGAGGCCAGTGCGGCCTGACCGGTCTTGGTCTGAGCCTCCCCGACCTGCAGAAAGAACCCGGACTGGTAGGCGCAAAATACGGTATCGTTGAAGGCGCCCCTGGTCAACAGCCGGTGCATCTGGGTGGCCGACTGGGGCGCCAGGCTCGGGTCGATGACCAGGCGAAGCTCTCCGCGACTCGTTTCCAGTAGAAGACGCTTCTTACTCTTGAGCAGAGGGCCGTCTCGAGCCGGATCGAAAATCGGCCAGCCAACCGTGATGTTGCCGGACTTGTCCACCGTGACCGGTTCCCCTGCGACGGGAGCTCCGGTCGACACCGGCAGCCTGTTCGGCGCGGGATTGCTCACCCATTCGGGCCGAACGAAGCGCTCATCATCGAAGAAAAGGCCGAACGTGACCATGGAGTCGTGGGCCTCGCCGGTCGTATTGTTGTAGGTACACTCGATCTCGTAGACCTCTTTGGCTGGCAGGACGATCCCGTTGCCCTCCGGAGCGGTGACCATGTCGATGCTCTCGATCTCGAGGCCCCGGTCAGTCCGGGTCTTTGAGTGCACACTGAAAAGCTTCTTGCGCCCCCGGCACAGGATCAGCGAGCACTCCTCCAGGAGCGGGTGGATGTGGCTCCAGACCAGCCGAACGTGCCGCTCGGTGTTGACCGTCAGCTCGGGGTAGGTGCTCCGCCAGGTGTTCCGTCCCGGCGGGACCACGAAGTGGCCGCTGCGCCGTCGGCCGCAAAAGTCATCCCAGTTGGTGTTGGGCACGCTGTTGGGAGCCGTCAGCCCCCGGGAGGTAGGCAGACAGTCGGGCATGCCGGCGTGGTCGGCCTCCTCAGCCTGCTTGCTGTAGCGGTCCACGATCACGGAGAGAAAGGGGGTTTCCCAGGCCAGCGCTTTCAGGGGCTCGGCGAGCGAGCGGTCCTCGACCAGGGTCAGCGTCAGGCGGTGCCGTATCCGCCGGTGCTCGTCGGTCGTTCGATTGGCGGCCTGGAAGGTGAACCCCCAGACTTCGTCACTGGCCACCGGAACCGCGTAGCCTCGAGGAAACTCGATCCTCGTCTGGCCCTGGGTGATGGTAAAGATGCGGCTGTTGCGGCAGGGCTCGGCCATGGGGAAGGTCTGATTGCGAAACGCGACATCCACGTCGACGTTCAGGTGGCAAATGAACTCCGCGGTGGGCAACACGCGGCCCTTCTCGTCCAGCACGACCTCATCGATGCCCTTCAGCCAGTAGAGCTTGCGCGGTCCCGGGTCCCCCGAGAGGGTCAGTTCTGAGACGGCATTCAGGCCACCGGTCATGGATGCCCCGTCTCCGCTCCGAACCAGACCTTCCGGCAGAACGATCTTCCTGGCCGCTATCAGCTCCCCGAAGCTGAGATTCTGAACGCAGTAGGGCCCTTCCATGGAGCGATAGCGTCGCTTAAGCTCGAAGGGCCCGGCCTCGATCTCGACGCGAATCTCCTTGCCTGCGGCCGTAGGGCTCAGGCCGGTTGCCAGATACTGACGCACCGACAGGCCCACCAACACCACCAGGAGTAGGGTCCAAAACCTCACAAACATCATCTCTTAGATATCGTGGAGGCCATCCAGCGCCCAGTTGGACATGCCTTCCAGGGGCGCGTCCTTCAGCGTGGCGTCGTAGTGGATGGTGGAATCCACCAGGTTGACCGTGGCCGACATGATGGCACCCGAGATGGTGGAGTCCCTGACCTGGACATTCGTCTTTTTGCCGGCCAGCACGAAAGTGCCCTGGCTGTCCTGCATCGTGACGTCCGAGCTCTTGAGGGGGACCGTTAGAGCGACTCCCGTGACCGGGTCCACCGTAATATCCTTCTCGTCGGTCATGTAGAACTGGATATCCCGGGATTCGCCAAACTCGTTAATCTTCGAGCCGTTCTTCACCACGAAGTCTTTGCCGACGTAAATGATGACCGGCCCACGGCTCGCATCGACCTCCAGAGTCGCTCCGTCGAGCTCAAAGGTGCCGGGCACGTAGTAGCGCCCCGAACTCAGCTTCAACGTGGCGCCGGGCGAAAGGAACACGTCCGCGTAGGGGCCCGGATCCAGGTTTGGTGGACCCGGGGGCGGAGGAGCAGGCGGGTTGTAGGAAACCGGCGGGACCGGGACGGGCGGAATGGAAATGGGTGGGAAGGGACCGGGCCCGGTCGGGTAGGGGACCGGCGGTACCGCCAGCGGCGGGACCGGAATCACCAGGTTGGGGCCGGGCTGCGGGACTGTCAACGGGGGCACCGGAACAGGCGGAATGGAAATGGGTGGCGGCGCTGGAGCTGGAGCCGGAGCCGGAGCCGGAGCCGGGGCCGGGGCCGGGGCCGGACCAGGACCAGGACCAGGACCAGGACCAGGGGCCGGAGCTGGCGCCGGGGCCGGAGCCGGGGCCGGAGCCGGGGCCGGAGCCGGAGGAACCGCAATCGGTGGGACGGTAACGGGTGGAACCGGGTAGGTCTGGGACGGTGGAGGCGGGGGAGGTGGCGGGGGGGCACCGGTTCTGGAGGAGGTGGTGGCCATCGAGGAAGGGAACGGCGCCACGAATCCCGTGAGCGGCTTGGCCGCCAGCAGGTCGTTGCGCACGCCGGTAAAACTCGAGGTCCCGTCCTGGGTCAGGGGGTCGGCGGCGGGGATCACGTCTCCTGTAAGGGGGTCGACGGTCGGAGCTGCGGTCATGACCTCCACGTCCCCGTCCACCCTCGTACCGCTGCTCAGGGCCATGGTTCCGTTGGAGGCCACGGTGCCCTTGCCGGGAGGAGGAGGAGGAGGAGGGGGAGGAGCGGGTCCTCTTCGAGACGGAGGAGGCGGAGGAGGCGGGGGAGGCGTCCCCCCGGCGTCAGTCTGGCTGTTCACCATCGACAGACTTACGTCTCCCAGCGCCGCCTGATTGAAAGCCGGTCGGTTGCGCACCGCGTTGCCGGCCATGCCGCCGCTGATGTTGGCGTTGCCGGGCACCCTCTGGTCTCGGCCCAGGCATTCGAGGTAGACGACCCCGCCTGGAACCTGGATGTCGATTCCATTGGCCGTATTTGCGGCGCCGGTGTTGCGCGCTGAACCGCTGACGTTATTGAAGACTTTGATCTGGTAGGAGAGCTCCGGATTCTGAGGCAAGGTGCCCGTGACGATGGTCGGCCAGCGCGCATTACCCCAGGTCTCCAACTGACGCAACTCGCCCATGGCCCGCTGAATCCCGGCATAGGCCGCGTAACGCGCCCGGCTGTTGTCGATCTCGCGGCTGCTGTCCTTCATGCCCTTGATGGCCCCAAACCCGACCACCAACATCAACATCATGATGATGGAGGCGACCCACATCACGGTGACGAGAATACTCCCGCGCCCCTTCAAAATGGCAATCATTCTCATCGCGAAATCCTCACCTTGCTGCGCTCAGTTCTTGGGCTGCACCACTGATCTCATGGTGATGCTGAACTCTCCTCGATTGTCTTGGGCTGTCATGGTGATGGTCATTGGCGCCGAGTCGATGACACTGAATGCCGTCACGCGACGGGCCACAATTCGGTAGTTGCCGGGCGAAGCCTGGTAGGAGGCCGTGGTTTCTCCAGCCGGGAGGATGGGGGGCCCATACGTGACGGGCACGGTTTTCTCTTTGCGAATCAGGCACGATTCGCCGTTGACGGTATCGACATAGTAGCACAGGTAGCGGGACCACTCGGCTTTCCCCGCGTAGATCCCGGTGCCGTAGACGAGCCTGTTGCTGGCATTTCTTGGGGTTGCGAAAACCACCCCACCGGGCGCCGCCGAGTCGGAGCGCACGCTCGTGGGGCTGCTCTCACCAAGCTCAAAGCAGACTTTGCTCATTGCAGTCAACAGATTCTGCTGGACTTCGAGGGTTGCTGTCGAGATGTTGTAGTAGCGAGCTGCTGCCGAAACCAGGGCCTGGACGCTGCCCATGATCAGTGCCACCAGCCCCATCGAGACCAGCAGCTCGATCAGGCTGGCGCCGGAGCGCCGACCGTCAAGAGCCCGACAGCAGCGTCTCAACGCGCACCTCCTTCTGGTTGCCCAGCGGGTCCTTCCAGTTCACGATTACCTGCATGCTCTTCATGTTGGGCGGGTTGGGAGGGCTGGGAAGAAACTCCTCCACAACTTCGTAGGTGAACTCGATGGTCGATTGCTGGCCGCGCGCGGTCGTGTCGACGCCGATCACGAGAGGGCCCTCGGGTGCGGCTCCCGAGTAGCCTTTGGCGATACACTCCTCGATCTTCTCGGTCGCCAAGTACATGCCCAGCATGTCGTAACGCGCCTTGCCGATGGCCTTATAGTGGGTGATCCAGACGGTGACGGAGAAAACGACGATCAGGGCGAACAAGAAGCACGCCAGGATGACCTCGAGCAGGTTGAAGCCCCTTCCGCCCCTATACATTCTTTTCGATCATAGCACTCACTTGACGTAAATCAAGTTTTGCCCGAGAGTCTGCAAGCGAAGGGGCGGGCTGTCCAGAATGAACCGGCACTTCGTGCACCTGTCGGCCAGCTTCGATGTGGCCCTGGAAACGGGGCAGCGCCACCGCCGCGAGACGGCGCTGGTGCTGGCCGTGGACACCGGCGCAATGGCGGCGGCGAGCATAGAGTTTTAACTGCTCCGAGAACGGAGTCTGGCAGGTGGACAGCGTGCCGGTGGTCTACCTGCGTCCGCTCACAGGCCCCTGACCCTGGCCCCGTAAGGTCCCCTGCCGGTGAGGCAGATGGCGCCCTGGCAGGCGGCGTGCTCGAGGGCGCGGTCGAGGGGCAGACCAGCTCCGAGGGCGAGGGCGAGAGCGGCCGCGAAGGTATCGCCGCAGCCGTAAGCGTCGGCCACGGGGCCGGGCAGCGGACAGGCTGCGAAGCGGCCCTTGCGGCCATCGGAAGTGGACCAGGCTCCGCCCGCTCCGCCCTCGGTCAGCACCGACAGGCGGGGCCGAGGGTCGAGAGCCTCGGGCTGGAAGCGCTCTCCGTCATCGTTTGCGCTGCCGATCAGGGCATCAAGCTCGACCCCGGACAGCTGCGAGAGAACGCGCGGGGTGGAGGCCAGCACCCGTGCTTTACGGGCGTGCAACAGGGCGGCCCGGTCGCCGGCCGTGAAGTAGACGGCCTGGCAGCCTTCCAGCAAGGACCAGTCGAGCGGGTCCTCCCCCTTCGGGCCCAGGCGCGGACCGATCACGGTGATGGTGCGCTCTCCCTGGTCGTCAACGTAAGTCACCCCGCGCCGCTGGGGCTCGGCTTGCCAGGCCACCTGCATGGTGACGCCCAGCGCCTCCAGCTCTCGGCAGGCACGCCGGCCCAGCTCGTCGTCGCCCAGAGCGGTGAAAAAGACGGCCTCTCCTGCCATTCGGGCCATCTGCACGGCGGCCACCCCGCCTCCGCCGCCGGGCTCCTGCCAGCTCGCGCTGGCATGCACGATCTCGCCCGGGCGCGGCACGGCTCGGACGCGCAGAAACTCGATCCACTCGACGTGGCCCACGACGGCATAGCGCATGGTGCAGGGCTTCGCGCCGGGTGCCCGGGGCTCCCGCGCGAGACGGACCGGGCCTGGAGGTCCAACCGCAACCCCGGAAACCTCCGTCACCACAAGATATTGTAGGCGGCTGTAACGCAGCCGGAAATCCGTGTCAAGGGGGTTTCCGGCTGCGCTCCTGAGACGGGTCTCGAAGACCCCGAAGGCGCCAGCGGTCGAGGCGGTCTCGCGGGCGCCGCGCTTCAGTAGCGCGGGCACACCCGAAAGCGAATGGCGTATACGCTGGGCTTGCCGGTGGTGGAGCGGTGCAGCAGGCGCAGCTCCACCTCCACCAGCCGGGTGTTGCCGGAGGGCTGCAGGCCGCCCGAGGGGCTGAGAGAGACCTGGGAGGGATTGGTGTCCGAGAGCGACTCGGCCCCCGCCTCGCCGCCAGCTCGCCGCACGAATTGGACGCGGAAGCCGCCCCGGCCGTCGGTGGTGCCCGGATCCCCGCCCTGAAAGACGCTCACGTTGGGCAAGAGCACGTTGTGCAGCAATACCCGCGGGTCATTGACCGCCGAGGGCATCGTGCCGGAGGGCAGGGGGAGCAGTTGCTCGGCAGGAGTGGGGGCGCTCCAGCGCATCAGGCGCCCCATCTTGTCGTCCACCGGGTCGAGGGTGTAGTAGACCTGAGAGGACCAGCGGGGCACGCCGTGCGAATTGAGACTCACCCGGGTGGGCTGATCGGGCGGGGCGCAACTGGCCAGGGAGAGGCCCGGGCGCTCGCCGCCCCCCCCGGGGCCAGGATAGACCCGGATGCTGGCCAGCGAGGCATTCTGCAGGTCGCGGCGCAGCCAGGCGATGCCGTTCTCTGCGTCGCGGCTGACCAGGTAGTTGGAGTAGGCAGCCTCGGAGGTGCGCCGGCCGATGATGAAGAGGGAGACGATCAGGGCCAGGGCCGCGAAAGCGATGCCCGAGCCGACCAGCAGCTCATACAGGGTGAATCCGCGCTTCATCGCCACACCGCCGTCTTGACCGCGAGCTCTTTCTGGGTAGGATTGTTGCCCACGCCCTCGCGCCACTTGAGGGTGATGGTCACCTCGTCGGCGTCCTGGTCGGAGAGGCCGATGAAGCTCGAGTTGGCGTAGCTGACCTGCTGGGCGAACTCGTAGTGCTGTTTTCGGCCTTCCACGATCACGTCCACCGGGCGGGCCGTGGGCGCCGTCCAGGACTGGGGGGCGGGTTGGCCGTAGGGATGGGCCCGCACTTCCTCGAGCAGGCTCTGGGCATACAGGATGGCTACGGTCCGGTTGCGGCTCTGCACGGATGATCGGTAGCCCCCCGAAAAGACCGCAAAGAGCACCACGAAAGCCACGGCCATGATGAAGAAGGCCAGGATGGTCTCCATCAGCGTGATGCCTCGCCGCATGCGCATGCCCCCTTTATAGCCCGGGTGGGCCGGTGAGAATGTGCGCTGGCGCACAACTTGACTCGAGCCTTCGCGCCAAGGGCAGTGGGTCCTATTCCCTGGCGGGGCCGGGGATCTCCCGCGCGCGGGTGGCGGGGAAAACAGCGCTGTTGTCTTGCCGGCAGCATCGTACACGGATTCGACTGCGGGCCCGATACGGTGGCCCTGAGCCTTCGGGGCGATCAGGCCTGAGCCACGGCCTGGGCGATCACCTTGTCGTAGTAATCGATGATCTGGCGGACGTAGCGCCGCCGCTCGGTGTAGGGACCGGGGAAGAAGCTGCGCTTGAAGCCGTAGATTATCGTCTGGCGCAGCTCGTCCAGGCTCATGCCGAAGGCCTCCACCGCGGTCAACACCTCGCGGGTCACGCTGGTGTGGCTGACCAGCCGGTTGTCGGTGCACAGGGTGGCCGACAGCTTCTCCTTGAGCATGCGCCCGAAGACGTGGTCGCGCGCCGTCTTGACGGCCGGCATGGTCTGCAGGTTGGAGGTGATACAGACCTCGATGGTGATGCGCTGATCAGCGATGTAGCGAGAGAGCCGGGCCACGTAGTCGGCCGGGTCGCTGACAGCCGGGCCGCACAACTGGGGCGAGAACAGGTGGTAGCCATGGCCGATTCGGTCGGCGTGGAGATCGGTGATGGCCTGGAAAATGGACTCGGGGCCGTAGGCCTCGCCAGCATGCACGGTCTTTTTCATGAAGTGGCGGTGGGCGTAGTCGTAGGCCTGCTGGTGGTCGCTGGCGGGATAGCCGTCTTCGCGCCCCGCCAGGTCGAAGGCCACGATGGGCAGCCCCTCTTCGTCTCGCACTCGCACCGAGGCGCGGGCGAGCTCGAGCGAGGCAAGTCCGAAGAGATGCTCTTCGGGGGCTCCCGGGAAGAGGTCGAACAGCCCGCTGTACCAGCGCGAGAAGCCAGCCGTAAAAAAACGCAGGGCGCACACGATGATGCCGTAGTGGAAGGGGGGCTGGCCCTGGTCTTTCACCTCGGGAGAAGCGGCATACTCGTCCCTGGCCCGGCGCAGGCCGCGGTCGACGGCCGCGAGCACCTCGCGAAAGGAGAGGCCTCCGTGGAGATGGAGTTGAGGCGCAAAGCGCACCTCAATGTAGCGCACGCCCTCGTTGATGTTGTCCCAGGCCAGCTCGTAGGCCACCCGCTCGAGGGCCTCTTTGTCCTGCAGCACGGCGCATGTGTATTGAAAGCCGTGCAGGTACTCGGCCAGGTTGGCGTAGCTGGAGCGGAAGACCAGCTCGTTGAGCCCTTCCACGGTCTCGGAGGGCAGCGCGACTTTGCGCTCGCGGGCCAGCTCGATCAGGGTTTGCTCGCGCAGCGATCCGTCGAGGTGAAGATGAAGGTCGGTCTTGGGCAGGGCCCGGATGATGGCTTCGGTGATCATGAGAGGGGCGCTTCCTGGCGGGGCGGGGAAAGACCTCCAGGCCAATCCCGAAAGGGATTGGCCACCCGAGCACGTTCCTACCCGTGGTAAAGAGAGCACGGACTTACAGCCGAGCTGTCGATGGCACGGCTCCGGGGGCCAAGCGAAAGCCCAGGGCCACGCCACTTGGCGGATATCTTCTCGTTGGCGGCGCGGTTGACCAGAAGGGGACTGATGTATCGTCGCGAAGGCGGCGAGCTCGTGCCAGTGGTCGTCCAGGGCGGCTACCGCAGCGATCTACTGGGTGTCGACCTGGTGGTGGACCGAGAGATCCTTCGAGTGACCGACCTTAAGACCGGCCAGCCCTACCTGACCTCTGAGGAAGAACGGATGGCGCGCGAGGAGGAGCGCAAGAGAGCCGACGCCCTGGCGGAGGAGAATCGGCTCTTGCGTCAGCGGCTCGAGCAGGCCTGAAGAGTGCCGGGCCGGGCAGCCGGTTGCTGGCGCCTGGGCGGAAACGACACCGGATCTGTTGATGGGGAGCCGCCGCGACTCGAAGAAGCCCAGCCCGCCCAAGAAAGCGACCAGCCTTCCCGGCAAGTAGCCTTAGATGGTCTTGCAGACCCGCTGCACTTCCTCCAGCGTCACCTTGCCCTCGGCCACTTTCAGCAACCCGTCCTGGTAGAGAGGGCGGAAGCCCTGGGCCATGGCCACCTGGCGGATTTCCTCCTCGTTGGCGGCGCGGTTGACCAGGGCCCGCACCTCAGGGGTGATCTCCAGCATCTCGTACAGGCCCAGGCGGCCGCGGTGGCCGGTGTTGTGGCACTTCTGGCAGCCGGCGCCGCGGAAGACGCGGGGCTGGCGGAAGCCCTCCCGGGCCAGCAGCTCGGCCACCTCGGAGGTGGGGCGCTCTTCCACCCGGCACTCGGTGCAGATGCGGCGGGCGAGCCGCTGGGCCACCCCGCCGAGCAGGGTGGAGCCGATCAGGAAAGGCTCGATGCCCATATCTCGCAGACGCGCGATGATGCCCACCGAGTCGTTGGTGTGGATCGTGCTCAGCAGTAAGTGCCCGGTCAGGGCGGCCTGGACGGCGATCTGGGCCGTCTCCACGTCGCGAATCTCGCCCACCAGGATGACATCCGGGTCCTGGCGCAAGAACTCGCGCAGAACACGGGCGAAGGTGACGCGCTTCTCCTCCTCGCGGGGGGCGGTGTTGACCTGCACCTGGCAGATGCCGGGCATCTGGTATTCGATGGGGTCCTCCACCGTTAAGAGCTTGCGGTCGGGGCGCTGGATCTGCTTGAGGCTGGCATACAGAGTCGTGCTCTTACCCGAGCCGGTAGGTCCGCACACCAGGATCATCCCGTAAGGCTGCGAGAGAATGTGATCGTAGCGCCCCCGCGTGTGGGGGGAGAAGCCCAGGTCGGCCAGGGTAAGGTTGAAGGCCCCCTTCTTGAGCAGTCGCATGACCACGCTCTCGCCGGCGGGCACGGGCACCACGCTCACGCGCAGGTCGAGCTCTTGCCCGGCCACCTTGAGCGAGATGCGACCGCCCTGGGGGATGCGCTCCTGGGCGATGTCCATGTTGGCCATGACCTTGATGCGCTTGACCATGGCCGAGGACTCGCGGGCGGGGAAGCTGTTGATGGGGTGCAGCACGCCGTCCACGCGGTAGCGCAGCTCGGCGCCCTTCTCGTAGGTCTCCATGTGGATGTCCGAGGCGCCCGCCGAGATGGCTTCCTTGATGAGCCGATCCACGGCGTCCACGATAGGGCTGGTGATGTCCTCGGCGCCGAAGGCCACGTCGGCCATCGGGTTGGCCACCTCCAGCGATTCGGTCTCAAGCTTCTTGCGCTCGAGCCACTCCAGCCAGGTCTGGCCGCCCGGATAGCGGTAGCAGTACTCCAGGGCCAGATCCACCAGCAGGGGGTCGGCCCGCAGCAACTGGGGGCGGAACTGTCCCTGGCTGGACAGGGAGATGTGGTCGTAGATGTGGATCTGGGTGGGATCCTTCACCGCTACCACCACCTCCTGGGGGGAGGGGCGGCCGATGCAGATGCCCTGAATCGAGCGCGAGACGGTCTCGGGCAGCACCCGGGCCACCTCGGGGTCGAGCTGAACCTGGGCCAGATCGACGCTGGGGAGATCCACCTCGCTCACGAACTCGCCCGACTCGGGGGTGGCCCGGACAGTGGTCTCCTTCTTGTGACTGAGCAGGATGTGCCAGGCACCCAGCTTGCTGGCCACCATGCCGAAGAAGCCCTTCTTGCCGGGAGCAGCGGGAGCGGGCAGGCCCTCGCTGCTCTCGGTCATCGGCCCTTCCACGGGTTTGCTTAAAGCCTCGTAGATCTGGGCTACCGAGGCGGGACGACGGCTCATCTCGGGCTCGTGCAGCCAGGCCACCACCGAGCTGAGCCGGGGGCCGAGCTGCTCGAGGCGAGGCATGTCCACGGCACCGAACAACCGGTCCACGGCCCGGGGCGGGGGGTGACCGGTGGTCAGGAAGTGGAGAATGGAGGCTACCGCGTAGAGGTCGTTGCCGGGATGACTGGGCTCGCCCAGCAACTGCTCGGGGGCGGCGAAGTTGGGCGACCCTTGCGAGCGGAAAGCGGTGCCGCTTTTGTCGGCCGAGGACTCGCGCATACGGGCCAGGCTGAACTCGACAATTTTGAGCACCCCGTGAGGGGTCACCAGCACCGTCTCGGGACGGAGATCACGGTGGACGATGGGGGGGTCTTGCCCGTGCAGGTACTCCAGCACGGACAGAAATTGCTCGAGATAGCGCTGGACCAGCTCGGGGGGCTGAGGCCCGTCGGACTTGACCACATCGGCCAGGGTGCGGCCGGAGAACTCCTCGAGCACCAGGTAAATGCCGGTGCGGTCTTCGATGACCTCCATCACCCGAGGCAGGTTGCGGTGCTGCAGACGAGCGAGCAGGCGCCCCTCGCGCAGCGTCTGCATGCGGGCCTCGCGGGTGGCCGACTCGGGGTCGAGCCGCCGCAAACGCAGGGGGGTGCCGTTTGAGCGGTCCTCGGCTTCGTAGAGGGTGGAGAAGCGGCCCAGCATCATCTGGCGGTGGACGACAAAGCGCCCGCCGACCAGCTTGGGCACCTCCACCGGCTGGGTCTCGAAGCTCTCCTGGGAGGCGGCCTCAGGGGGAGGAGCCATGCGCAGGAGGGCGGGGGTCATCTTCTGGGCGTAGAGGTGGGTGCGCTCGAGCGCCTCGATGTCGAAGGCCTGCTGGGGTTTGGAGCGATGGGCATACAGCAGGCCCAGAACGCGTCCCTCGTGGAGGATGGGCACGCACAGTGCGGTGTGCTCGAGATTGCTGGGGGTGCGCAGATCGGGAGCCTTCTTCTTACAAACCGAGCGCACCAGCACCAGATCCAGAGCGGCCCCGCTCCACACCTCGTCGGGATGCACGCCACGCACGTCGGCCACGGCGTATTCGCCGTCCCACAGCTCGTCGTGCAGGATCACGCCGCGGTCGGCCTGCAGGGTACCGGTCATGTAGTCCAGGGCACCCTGCCACAACTGCTTGAGGTCGGTGGCGTTGGAGAGGGTATCCATGCTCGAGCGGTTCCCCGAAACCCTGGGGGGAACCTCTCTGGGGGACCAGAAACTGACTTTGAGCCGATGGACAGAAAGAAGCTGCGCTTCGACGAGGAATCCCCGCTGCCCGAGCGCTTCGAGCTGATCTCAGAGGTGGGTCGGGGAGGCATGAGCGTGGTTTACCGTGCCTACGACCGCGAGCTCGAGCGCGAGGTAGCCGTCAAGCTGCTGCCCGATGGGGCTCGGGGCGGGCCGCTCAGCGAGCGTTATCGGCGCGAGGCGCGCGAGCTAGCGCGCTTGAGGCATCCCAACGTGGTGGGGCTGCTGGGGGAAGGGGTGCACCGGGGGCGGGACTACCTGGTGCTGGAGTATGTCTCGGGTGGAGATCTGCGCCGGTTCCTGCAGCGCCCCCGGCCCCGGGCCGAGCTGCTGAAGCTGTTCGAGGGGGTAAGCCGGGGGCTGGCCGAGCTGCACGCTCTGGGGCTGGTGCACCGAGACATCAAGCCAGAAAACGTGCTGATCGGCTCGGACGGAGAGGCTCGGCTGACCGACCTGGGGCTGGTGCGCTCGCTGGACTCGCAGACCCACCTGACCACTGAGGGGGCGCTGGTGGGGACCATGTGCTACCTGGCTCCGGAGCAGATCGTGTCGGGCGAGCTGTCAGCGGCGGCTGACCTGTACGCGCTAGGGGCATGCCTGTACGAGGCGCTGGTAGGAGCGCCGCTATTCGAGGGGCGCACCGAGTTCGAGATCATGCAGCACCACGTTCGCGACGAGCCGGTGGCTCCGGGTGACAGGGTGAACGGTCTGGATGGGCGGCTGAACGAGCTGGTTCTGCGGCTGGTCAGCAAAGACCCGGCGCTGCGGCCGAGCGCCGAGGAGACGGCGGGCATCCTGGGGGAGTGCCTGCGGACGACGGGGAGTCTCGGGGCTGCGCCGGACGCGGAGACCACCGTGCCCACGGCCCCGTCATCGGCTCCAAACCCGATCCAGTCAGAGGGCGCGAGCGAGCCCGTGAGGGCGGAGTCGGGTGCGGCGGGGGTCGAGCCGGTTTCGGGGGCGGAGCCGGCCGTGCGACGCAGCCTGGTTGCTCCTCTGGTGGCCCTCTTCGTGGCGGTCTCCCTGTTGGTCGGCTACGCCGCTACCGGGCGCTACAAACAGCTGGCGCTAGATTCGCAGCCGCACGGGGCGGCAGTCAGCCTGGATGGACGTCCGGTCGGACACACGCCGGTGCGGCTTAATGGCCTGGCTCTGGGGCGCCACCAGCTGCGACTGGAGAAAGCCGGTTACCTTCCCCACTCCGAGTCGGTGGAGCTATCCGTGGGGCAAATCCACCCTCCCCGGACCATCGCTCTGCAGCCACTGGCCCGTCTGCCGCTGGAGCTCACTCCTTCCGACACTCAGGTGCTGGTGAACGGCAAGAGCGCCTCACTGACCAATGGGGCCCTGGAGCTGGCTCCTGGCAGCTATCGGCTGGAGCTGCGGCGGGCCGACCATCTCCCACAGACCCGTCAGGTGAGCCTTGTTGCGGGCAGCAACCCGCGACTGGCCATCGTCTTGAAGAGCAGCCAGATTTCGCGACTCAAGGTGCTGGTCCCGGCTGGGGCGAGAGTATTGCTCGACGGCCAGCCGATGGATTCGGAGACGGTGCGTCCCGGGAAGCACGAGTTGGTGGTGCGAAAGAGCGGCCATCGCGACCACCGCCAGGGCCTGCAACTCGAACCCGGCGAGGAGCTCGAGGTCCGGGTGGAGCTCGAGCCTGCCGCTCCCAGCCTGAAGGTCACCGCCCGACCCGCGGCCACGGTCTATCTCAACGGGGTCAAGCGGGGGCGGACGCCGCTCAGCCTGACCGGGCTGGCGCCGGGAGCCTGTGAGCTAAAGCTGACCGCGCCCGGCTATCAGACGGCCCGCAAGAAGCTCAACCTGAACCCTGGAGCCACCCGCAACCTGGCCTTCCAGCTCGAGCCTCTGCCTCCGCCCCCTCCGCCGGCTCCGGTGTATCAGCCCCCGGCCGGACCGGCCTGGTATCCGCCCCCTGCTCCCGCCCCTGCAGCCCCAGGACCGATGGCCACACCTGACGAGTGAGCGAGGGACAGGGACGGCTCCTCCAGCGAGGGGCGAGGAGTCCTCCGATCGCGGGGATGCGTGCTCGTCCAGTCCGCATGCGGAGCCTGACGAGGCAGGCGCGAGCTGCCCCCGGGCAGAACCTGGGGCCGGTGGCGCGGCTGATGGAATACTTGCAGAGCGAGCGGGCCACCCCGGCGCTGCTGGCGGTGGTCGTGGTCGGGCTGTTCGTGATCAGCCCCCTGGCCGACATGGGCTATCTGCACTCGCGTTTGCCCGAATTCGTCTTCTGGATCTTCCTGGTGCTGGGCGTGTTCATCATCACCCACCACCCGATGCTCCGTTGGACCAACCTGGTGCTGGCCGTGGGAGCGGTCTTGACCAGTATCACGAAGGGTGGCCACCACTCCCTGCTGGAATCGTTGTTCACCGTGCTTTACGTGTTGCTGCTCACGCTGGTCTACTGGCAGCGCGTCTTCAGCCCCGGGCGGGTGAGCTTCTACCGGATCGTGGGCGCAGTCACCATCTATCTCTTCATCGGATTGTTGTGGGCCGAGTTCTACAAGATTCTCGAGCTGGGCATGCCGGGATCGTTCCGTTTCGGGCCTGACTTTCAGGGAGCGCGCCTGGAAACCAACATGATCTACTTCAGCTTCATCACCCTCACCACGGTGGGCTACGGCGATGCCACCCCGTGCCAGCCGCTGAGCCACTCGCTGGCGGTGCTGGAAGCACTGGTGGGCCAGGTGTACCTGACCGTGTTGATCGGACGGCTGGTGGCATCGCTGCAGTCGCCTGCCCTGGCTGAGTAGCGGCATTCTGTTGAATGCGGCGAAGCGAGGCGCCCGCTCAGGCGGCGCCACTGGTACACCGTCTCCTGGGCCGAGACCTCCAGGTTGCGGTCGGCCCGGGCATGGCGATAGAGCACTTTGCGCACCACCCCGCCCTGCAGCTCGACCACCCCGGCGAAGACCAGGTCGCTTTGTCCGATCTTCAGGCTCTGTTCGCAGAACTGGCGTTCCTGGGGCCGATCGAAGTGATAGCGCACGGGTTTGACCGAAGGAGCGCCCACCTCGTCGAGCAACTCGCGGATGCGAGCTCCCAGCTCTTTCTCGTTAGGCACGCTGCGATCGGCGCGGTGCCCGACCAGCAAGATGGCAATCGAGCCGGAGGCCGAGACGGGCATCAGAACGCAGAGCGCCAGGGCCAGGATGACGGCCCCCGGACGCATTCTACTTGCGGGCCATCTCCAGCGGGGTGCCCCACACCCGGGCCTTGGCCGGGAGGTTCTTGGGCTCGCTGGTCTCGCCCAGTGTCTCGGTGAGCTGGTTCAGCATCGAGCCCATCGAGGTGGGGGTCTTGTCGGGCTGGTCCAGCAGCGTGGCGGGGGCTCGCTTGGCAAAGGTGCTCTGGGGGGCCAGAGGGGCCGGAGCCGAAGCAGCCGGCGGGGTCCAACCGGTGTTGGGCCCGCTCATCCAGCTCAGGTCCAGCTCCTCCTCGTCGCCGAGCAGGTCGGCCATGGCGGGCTGGGGCGGGGTGACCAGGCTCTGCACGAGATCGGTTACGCGCTGGCGGTTGAGGTGGAAAACCAGGCCCCAGGTCAGGCCCCAGGTCAGTCCCATCGACACCAGCAGCACCGGCGACTCGCCGCCCAGGCAAAACCACGCCCAGGCTGCGTAAAGCAGGCCGACCAGAATTCCATACACGACCATCACGGGAACAACCATTGCGGGACGAGGAGCGGGAGCGGGCCGGGCGGGGGCGGTGTAACGCTGAGACATCTGCTGGCGCACCCGGGCCCGCTCGATGGCCTCTTCCAGCGCCAGTCGGTTGCGGTAGTATGTATGCACGTTGATGGTCATGCTTCCTCTGCGACCATCCTACCGAGACCGCCCTAAAAAAAACTGAACTAAAATGTAAACACACCCCGGGCCGGGGCAAGTTGCAGCCCCGCCCCGCGCACAGGGCGAACAGAGCCCGCGCGGACGCGCCAGGACCCGTCGCGGGTGGAGATCCTCCACCCCACTCTCAGCCTGACCTATTATGGCAAGACAATCTTAAAGAAAACTGAACATTTTCGCCTCGAGACCCCCGAGAGAAGGAAGAGTTGCCCTCTCTCAGAATCCTCCGGCCCATGCGTAAGACACTCGTAATCCTCTGTCTTTTGATCCTGGCCGTGGGATGCGCCCAGGGCCCCAGCTTGAAAAAGGGCGCGGTGGTGCTGGCATCGGACGTCCTGACCCTGCAATTTGCCCCCGACGGGCTGACCCTGGCCATGGGCTCGAACGACAAGTCGCTGCGACTCATCGACGTGGACAGCGGCGTGGAGCGCGCCAACCTGCCCGGCCACGAGAAGGGTGTCTGGGCTCTGGCCTACTCGCCCGACAACAAAATGCTGGCCTCGGCCGCCTCGGACGGCACCGTCCGCATCTGGAACCCCGACCAGAAGCGCCTGCTGCAGGTGCTCAAGCCGGGCGGCTACTCGGTGGCCTTCCGCCCCGACTCCAAGCGTCTGGCAGTGGGGTCGGACTACAAGATTCGCCTCTATAACACCGAGAACTGGACCCTCTTCAAGGAGTGGGCCGAGCCCGACGGCAACGTGTTCACGGTGGCTTTCTCCGAGGACGGTAAGAAGCTGGCCAGCGGCACCTCCAAGGGCCTGAAGGTCTGGGACGCCGACGCCGGCACCCAGATGTCGGCTCACGTGGAGAACAACCAGTCGGTGAGGGCCATCTGCTTCCCCACCGAGGAAGAGCTGGCGGCTTACTATCAGGGCTACGGCGTGGTGCTGCTGCGAGCCCGGGACGGCTCGTCCCGAGCCAGCCACCCCGAGAACGGCACGGTGGCCTTCTCGGGCAACGGCAAGCGGGCCATCGTGGCAAGCGCCAGCCTCTCCACCCTGCTCAAGGACACGGAGGCCTGGAAGGATCTCGGCTCGATCAAGCTGCCTCTGGGCACGGTCAACGCCGTGACCGTCTCGACCGACGGCAAGCTGGCGGCGGTGGCGGGCATCCGCGACGTGACGGTGCTCAAGCTGCCCTGATCGAACTTGCCGACGCACGGATCCCGAGGGAGCCCTGAGGGGCTCCCTTTTTGCTGCAGGCCGGGGCCCGAGGGACGGAGAAACTCTCCTTGATGCAGTCCGTTGGTCCTGTTTCAAGCCTCCCGGTCGTTCGCGACTTCCGGCTCACGGGCCCCGTCCCGGCCAGCGCTTCCGCCGCGCCGCCCCAGGATCAGGTCACGCTCGAGGCCCGAGTCTACGAGCCGGGGCCCACCGCCCTGCCGGTGGTGGCCCGGGCCGCGCCCGAATCCCCTCCGGTGCCGCTGGCCCTGCCGCCGACGCCGCAGGTACTGGTCGATCTGGATGGTCAGCTTGGCCAACCGACCCTGGCCGCCGACGTCCCCACCTTCAAACCGGCTGACGCCAACCCCAGCGTGCTCACCCAGTTCGATCCCAGCTCCGGCAACCAGACCCGCATCGACCAGCAGGCTTTCCAGGACAGCTTGACGCTGGACCTGGGCGGCCCCGCCCAGGTCACCTTGCAGCACGTGGACGACCTGAGCGAGCTCAACGGACGGCTGCCCAGCCCGGCCGAGCTGTCCAAACTGACGAGTGCCTTCTACGATTCCTCCAAGATCCCGTTCGAGTATATCAAGGACGGCTGCTACGCCCGCGCCCACCTGATGTGCGAGAGCCTGCGCCAGCACGGCATCAACCACAGCAAAGTGTTCGTATTCGGCTCGCTGGGCGCCAAGAACGACGTGCAGGACGCCAAATGGTGGTATCACGTGGCCCCCATGGTGTTCGTGCAGGATCCCGAATCAGGGGCGGTGGACGCCCGGGTGATCGACCCGGGCCTGAGCCGTGAGCCGATGAGCGTGGCCGACTGGGTGCAGGCTGTCAATCGAGGGGGCTCGGTGCGCCTTGACCTTACCCGGGCCGAGCAATACACCCCACGCGAGCGAAGCGGCGTGCCCCTCAGCTTCGAGCAGAACCTGGGGGCGGCTCAGAACACGCTGATCAACTACGCCAATGCACTCACGATGCTGGCCCCCGAGCGAGAAGGACCGGTGCGGGGAGGGAATCTGGCCGACGGACAGGCCGAGCTGTTCCCGGAGGGGCTGCCCGCTCCGCCGCCGGATTTCCTCAGCGAGCTGACCCGCATGATCATGGCCAGCGAGCCTGGCAAGATGCCGCCCATGATGCCCCTGCCCGGATTGGGAATGGGGTTCGGGGGAATGATGGGGATGATGGGGTTCGGCATGCCGAACCCCGTGGCGGCCTTCACTCCCTACGGCACGCTTCCGAATACTTCGCCCGGGCCTGGTAGCCTCCCCCCCTGGATGACGTCCCCGCCGGAGGTTGCCAGAGAGCACGTCTGGCCCGGTCCGGGCAGCTCGGTTTCGGACCACGGTGCCAGCTATCCCCCGCCACTGGCTACAGAGCATGTCTGGCCCGCCCCGGCCGGCTATCCCCCGCCAGGGCAGGCCCTGGCCACAGAGCATGTCTGGCCCGGGCCGGCCAGCAATCCGCCGTCCGAGCAGAGACTGGAGGCCGAGCACGTCTGGCCCTCCCCGGGCAAGGGCAAGCCGTGAGCCGGGTCACGCTCGACTTCCAGGACGAGGTGCGCTCGGTCGAAGGGGCGGGCGAGCGGGTGGAGGTCACTTTCTGGACCCAGGCAGCCGTCTACTGGCTGGCCCCGGGGCCGATGCAGGAGACGCTCGAGCAGGCCCGGCAGGCCAATCGCCCGGTGCAGGTGACTTTTGACGCGGCCACCTGCGAGATCGTGCGGGTCGCGCCTCAGGCGTAGACCGGCTCGCGCGATAGCGGCGACTCGGGCATGGGGGAGTCGTACTGCTCGGGGAAGTACTTCGAGAGCAGCCGGGCCCGCTCGGGGTAGGCCTCGCGGAACTGCTGCAGAGCCTCCGGACCGGCCTCCTTCGCTTCCTTGTAGGCTGCATAGCTCTCGGCGAAGTCGTCGGCTCGCTCGTTGCCGGGCAGCACGAACCAGTCATCCATCTTGTCGTCGTGGCTGGACTTTCCATAGGTGCTGATCTCGCGCCCGTCGCGCCGGGCCGCCTCGCTCCAGCCCTCGGGCACCAGCGCATAGCTCTCCTTGTAGCCCACCGCGTGGCCGACCTCGTGGTCGAAGTTGGTCTGGTCCAGGGTGCCCTTGCCAAAGAAGGTCAGTTTCTGGCCCGAGCTGGAGTACTGGGCGTCGGTGTTGGAGCCTTCCGGGCGGTCGGCGAAGGTCACCGACTTGAAGCTGTCCTGGGCGAACTCGGGCGAGCGGCTGTGGTAGTCGGCCAGCCTGGCCAGCAGCTCGGTCCGATCTTGCTCGGAGTAATTCTGGGTGAAGTCGACGTCAACCGGCTTGCCGTTCAGGGTGTAGCGGTAGTTGTCGCCGTCGCGGGTGATCTGCAGCTCGGACGACTTGCCGCTGGCATCGGTGAACGAGACCGGCTGGTTGCTGCGCAGAGCCTCCTCGACGCTGGCGTTCTGGCGATTGACCAGCTCCGGAGTGCGCTCGGACTCGTCCACCGGCGGGTGCCACTCGCTCTCGCTGGGCAGCTGGTAGGGCTTCTTCGTTTCCTGCTTGGCCTGCGTGGAGAGCTCTACCTGATCCCTGGGCTCCGGGGTCGGGGTGGGCTCCGCCTTCTTGGGAGGGGTCGCTCCCGCCCCCGCGCCCGCTGCCGCCTGGACCGTGCTCGCCTTCAGCTCTTGAATCGCCATCGTTCCTCCTGAGTTGTCCTGGTGAGCTCAGGATAGGCGGGGGACCGTCCCGGAAGTTGGCCCGGGCGGGCGGGATTCTTGAACAAATCATTACAAGCGAGTAAACAACCCGTTAACATCCTGACTTCAGCGCAGCAGGCGTCGGCTCAAAGCGTGCGGGAAGCCCGGGGGCGGATCCAGCTCCACCGCCTGGTCCCAGCGCTCGCTGGTCATGCCCGGGGGCACGCAGTAATCCGCGCGCACGTACCAGGGAGAGCGACCGGCGGACAGTTGGGAGGGCTGGTTGTCAAAGGTGGCCATGGTGCGAAAGTCGAGCCAGCAGGTGCCGCCCACCCGGGCCAGCTCCTGGCCCGTCCAGTCCTCCAGGAAGGCGTACTGGCGCGGCCGCTCGTTGCTGGGCGCGTAGTAGGGCGAGCCCGGCACCTGGCTGCGCAGCAGGCCCTCGCGCGGCTGCCGGCCCTCCACCACCAGGGCGTTGCACTCGATCGTGTTGGCCGGATCGCCGGCAAAGAGGGGGGGATCGGAGGCGGGGGGGTTCACGGTGGAGTAGCTGCCGGCGTCGTTGAAGCCCGAGGAGAGCAGCCACACCGAGTCGCGCGCGATCAGACCCACCGAGCGCTTGCGCAGCGCTCCGGTGGCATCGCGCTCCTTGTTGAAGTCGCCCTGGATGTAAAGCGAGGCGTTGCACATCACGGTCAGGTTGGCCGGCAAGAAGTGAGCGTTCTTGAGGCGAAGCGGTCCCTCGCTGTAGAGCATGCCATTGGACGGGAAGCCCCCGGCGCTGATCAGGGCGGCCACGTCCAGGTCCTTAACGCGCACCTCGCGCCCTTCGGCCTGGTTGAAGAAAGCGGCATCGACGCTGCCGGCCAGGAGCTGGAGCTGAGCCTGGCTGGCGAAATAGCCCGAGGGCAGCAGGCAGTTGGCCCGGGGCGCTGGCAAGCGCCTGGCTCCCAGGCGAGCGTCGCGCACCACGCCCCCGTAGCGGCTGAGGGCCTGGCGGGTCCACTCGCTCCAGCGCGAGTCGTAGTAGCTGTTGCGCCGGGTCAGCTCGGCAAAGATGCCGTCGGGACGCAGCACCTGGACATACGACATGGGACCGCCCCCGCTGCACTGGATCTCATGGGCGGCCGAAACGGTGGGTCCGTAGAAGGCCACCGGCGCGCCGCTGAAGAGGCGATGGTAGACGCGCAGGTCGCCGTTGGCGTGGACCGGGCCGTGCACCTGGTAGGGGATCCAGAAGGGCCCCTGGCCGACGATAACCCCGTCACCGTCGGCGAAAAAGGCATAGCGGGTGAGCGGCTCCACCTCTCCCTCCAGGCTGCGCTCGGCGCGGTGGGTCCCCCAACGGGCCCGGCTCACGATGCGGAAGGAACGGGCGTCCGGCCGGGTCACCTGGATGCGAAAACTCTCGCTCTGGCCGGTCCCCGTCAAGGAAAGAGTCGGATCGTCGCCCGGATCCCAGCGCCACTCCCACCAACCGTCCGAACGACGGGTCACTCCCGGGAACAGGGGCGCCGCGCCGGCCGCCGGGGTGCCGTCGCTCTGGTGGGTCACGGCGTAGCCACCGCTGTCGCGGAAGGCAGCGAAGGTCGCCTCCAGGCCCGTCTCGGCCAGATACTGCAGGCGGGTCTGCACCACCCGCATGTGAGCCTCGCGCCGGGTGGCCCCGGCTCGCTCCATGACGAGGAGAAGCGAGAGCAAGAAGATCGGGATCAGGCTGATGGCCACGAACAGGGTCAGGCCCCGGCGATCAGGGCGCATTGCGTAGCTCCGCCATCAGCTGCAAGCTGCCGGAGGTCACCGGTCCGCGCTCGCTCACTTTGCGATAGGTCAGATCAAAGCTCGCGAAGCGGTCCGTGACCGACCAACGCACGCTCAGTGAGCCGGGCTCGAGGTAGACCGCGTAACGCCGCTCGTTGCCGCCGGTGGCCAGGGCCAGGTCGAGCAGATCGGGAGCCGGGCGCGGGCAGGGCACGGCCGGCTTCTCGTAGAGCACCAGGTCGAGCGCCTGCGGGTTGCGCGGGTCGGGCGGGGTATGCGGCTGTGCTGACAGGGCCACCACCGTGACCGTGCCGCCGCCCGGCTCCGGGATAGCCGCCACCAGCGTCTCCCAGCTGGTGGAGGGCAGGCCGGGGAAGCGGTAGAGCTGGCTTCCCAGGATCACATCGGGGGCGTCCCAGACCACGAAGGCGGCGGCCGAAAGGAGATCGTCCAGGCGGCGCGTCAGCAGGGCCTGCTCGCGAGCCAGCTCCCAGCTGCCGGCGCGGGCTCGCTCGACGGTGCGCAGGGTGCTCCAGACGCCCAAGATGGTGGTCATCATCAAGCCGAAGAGACCGGCCACCAGCAGCACCTCGGCCAGGGTGTGAGCGCGCCTCACGGAGGGCGAGGGCCTCATCGCCACAGGGTGCGCGTCAGGCGCACCAGCGGTGGGCGGCCGGGCCGGGGAACCGGTGCGGCGCTGGTCGGGTCGGCCGGCCAGACCACCGCGGTGGCCCGGTTGCAGCCGAAGGTAAGAGGAGTGACGGTCAGCTCCATCACCAGCTGCCCCTGGCGCCTGGGGGGCTTGCTGGCGGCCGAGGAGTAGTCGGCCAGAGCCTCCAGCTGGTTGCGGGCCAGTCGATGGGCCTCCGAGAGCAGACGACCCTGCTCGTCCATGCGGTGAGCCTGCAGGCAGGCGGCCAGGACCGCCAGGGCATAGACCAGCAGGACCGCTCCCGAGAGCACCAGCTCGGCCAGGCTGAGTCCGCGCGAACGCCGCATTCTCAGGTAGATTCGCCGAGAAGGGGGGATTGTCCGGCTGCCCCCCGCCAGGCGCACAGGCGCTGCACCACGGCGGGGCCGCTGGCAAGGCCCTGCTCGAATGCGATCACGCTCAGCTCGGGGAAGGCGTGCAGCAGCTCGTCCGGTCGCAGGAGGAAATCGGGATTGGTGGGCCGTCCATAGGCTTCCTGACCTTCGGAAAAAGTCTCGTAGATCAGCACGCCCCGCGGAGCCAGCGCCGCGGCCAGCACCGAGAACAGGGGACGGTGCAGGTAGTTGGTCACCACGATGCCGGCGAAGAGCTGACCGGGAAACGGCCAGGGGTCGGCTTCCAGGTCGGCCCGCACGACCTCGGGCCCGGCTGGCTCCCTATCCACCGCCACCACCTGGTAGCCGAGAGCGAGCAGATAGAGGGTGTGCCGACCGCGGCCACAGGCGACGTCGAGGACCGGGTGGGGGCCCCTGTCGATGAGAGGGACCCAGCGCTCGACCCAGGGCGAGACCGTCAACGAGGGCGCTTGCCGGAGTTGCCCAGCACGTTGCCGCGAAGGTCCATGCTGATGCGCTGTCTGAATTCGGGTGTCAGCGTGTCTAAAATGATGTCCCCATCGCGGCGAATGAAGGCCAGGCGCTGGAGGGGGCGCTGGCCGTCCGGGCCCCCCAGCTCGAACACCCAGACCACGCTGTCGGGCTTGCTCACGAACTGCCAGCCATGCTCGCGGGCGAACTCCTGTCCCTGGGAATAGGATTTCACCTGGGTGCGAACGTCGCGCACCAGGTCCTGCTCACAGAGGCCGCTCTCGACCAGGGACGCGAGCAGGCTGGCGTCCACCTGGGAGGACGCGTTTTGCGGGGAGCGGAGCATGGCGAGGGGCATGACGGGTGAGAGCACGGTTGCAGGGTAGTCGGCGCGGGCGGCAGGCGGGTTAGCAATCTGTTGCCAGTTCGTCGTATACTCAACCTGCTCGTGAAGTTGAACCTTATCTGCGGTCTGCTGGCAGCGATCCTGGCGGTCGGGGCGGTGCTCTCGGGAGTGTTGCGGCAGCCCGAAGTAGTGCTGGCCCTGGCGGTGCTGGCCGCCCTGGTTTCCTCGGGAGTCTTTCGGCTGGCTCCGGCGGTGGTGGCGGGGGCCTGCTGGAGCGTGGGCCCGGCCGGGGGCGCTCTGGTGGCCGGGGTGGCCGCTCTCAGCGCCGCCCTGCGCGGTGGAGCGGCTCAGCTGGGGCGCGACGCCCTGGAGGGGTTGGGGGCGGGAGTGGGCGGAGCCGTGCTGGCGGGAACAATGGCCCGGCCCGAGCTGGCCTCCTGGCTGGGAGCTCTGCTCTTCGTGCCCCTGCAGCTGGTGCGCTACGCCGGTCAACCGTTGGCGGCCCAGCAGGTGCTGGGGCAGCCCCTGCTGGCGATGCTGCTGGCCCTCGCTCCCTTCTCCCTGTTGCCGGTTATCGCCGCGCTGGCTCTGCTCTGGCGGCAGGCGGTGGTGCAGAGCCAGGAGCCCCTGGAGCCGGCCGACCGGCGCAAGCTGGAGTGGCAGCTGGGCAAGCTCGTGTCCAGCCTGGACCGCCAGGGGCAGGCCCGCGACCGGGCCCGCCGCGACCTGGCCAGCGCCCGGACGGCCTACAACCAGCTCGAGGTGCTGATCGGGCTGGTCAGCGTGGGTACCGACCTCGCGGCCACCCGCGAGCGCGTGCTGGAGCTGGCCGGCCCCTACGACACGCTGGTGCTGTTCGAGGGCTCCGAGCTCGCGCCCACGGCCTTTCGCGGCGGTCCGGCCGAGCGGCTGGCCTCGGCCGAGCTGCTGCGGTTGGGTGAGCCCTGTGTGCAGGCCTGCTTTGAGAGCAAGCGGGCGGTCGCCGCCTTCGGCAGCGAGCGCTTGCTGGAGGACCGCCATGGCCTGGCCCTGCCGGTGGAGCCCGAGGCGGTGCTCTACGTGGGCTCGCGCCAACCGATCAGCTCCGAGCAGCAAGACGCCCTCTCCACCCTGGCCGGCCAGGCCGGCCTGGCTCTGGAGGCGGCCCGTCGGCTCGACCGCCAGCACCAGGCCCTGGAGCGCGAAGAGCAGGCCCGCCGCTCTCGCGACGAGCAGGCCCGGGCCCTGGAGCAGCTGCTGGTCTTCACCACGGCCCTCTCCCAGCGGCTCGACCTGGATGATCTTCCCCAGCAGCTCGGTGGGCTGATCCCCCACCAGAGGGGCTGGCTGGAGGCCAGCGACCGGCACCTGAGCTGGCCCGACCCGGCTCCGCTCCCGAATCTCGAGGTGAGCGCCCCCCTCATCTTGCCCGAGCTGATTGCCGTTCCGCTGGAGGAAGGGGGAGCCCTGCTGTTACAGGCTCCCTCCTTCAAGCGCAAGCACCTGTACCTGCTGCAGTTCGTGGGGCTGGCCGTGACGGCCGCCCTGGCCCGCAGCCGCCTGCACGAGGAAGTGCGCCAGGCCTACGCCCACCTGAGCGAGTCGCGCCGCCTGGCGGCGGTCGGCGAGCTGGCGGCCGGAGTGGCCCACGAGATCAACAATCCCATGGCCGCCCTGGCCCTGGCCCTGGAAGGGGCGCTGCTCAAGCTGCGCAGCCAGCCCGAGCTGGCCGAGCGCAAGCTGGAGCGGGCCTTCGAGGTGGTGGAGAGGGTCAAGGCCATCACCGGCAAGTTGCTCTTTTATGCCCGCGACGCCCACCTGGCCCGGCCCACTCAGGTCAACCAGGTGGTGCAGGACACGCTCGAGTTCCTCGAGCCCGGCCTGACCCGTGAGTCGATCGCTCTCGAGCGCGAGCTCTCCGAGCTGCCGCTGGTGCAGACCGACCCCCACGGGCTGCACCAAGTGCTGACCAACCTGGTGCTCAACGCCCGCAACGCCCTGGGCCAGGTACCGGAGGACCGGCGCCAGCTCAAGGTGGCCACCCGGTTGGAGCAAGAGCGCCTGCTGGTGCAGGTTTCCGATACCGGTCCCGGAATCGAGCCCGCCCTGCAGGAGAAGATCTTCCAGCCCTTCTTCACCACCCGCCCCGACGGCACGGGCCTGGGCCTGTCGACCAGCCGCGAGATCGCCCGCTCGCAGGGTGGCGAGCTGAGGCTGGAGCCGCCCTCCACCTTCGTGCTGGAGCTTCCCCTGAAATGACCCGCATTCTCCTCTTGGAGGACGATGAGCAGGTGCGCGTCGAGCTGGAGGAGCTGCTCGACTCGGAGGGATACCAGGTGCACGCCGCCGCCACCGGGGCGGCAGCCATCGAGCTGGCCGGCGAGCACCGATTCGACCTCATCGTAGCCGACGTCAAGATGGAGGGGATGGATGGGCTGACGGCTCTCTCGCAGCTGCGCCAGGCCGACCCGGGGCTGGCGGCGCTCGTGATCAGCGGCTACTCCGACGAGGCCGACACGCTGCGGGCGCTGCGCCTTGGGGCGGGCGACTTCCTCAAGAAACCGTTCCGCGTGGCCGAGCTCTTGAGCGCGGTGGAAACGTTGCTGGAGCGGCGCCGCCGCCAGCTGGCTCAAGACGAGCGCGACCGGGCCGCCCGAGCGCTGGCCCGCTGGGCGGTTACCTCGCTGGCCCGTTCCAGCGAGCTGGGCAGCTCTCGGACGGGTCTGCTGGAGGCGGCCGCCCTGGCCGGCAAGGCAGCCCGCCTGCAGGGTCTGGAGCCGTCCGAGGACGTCGAGTTGTTGACGCTGGTCTGGGGCCTGGAGGGCGACTATCCCGAGTTCTTCCTGGCCGGGCTGTCTGACCCGGTGCGCGACTGGCTGATCGAGCTGAGCCAAGAGCGGCCCACCTCGCTGGCCGCCGGGTTGGCCCTGGCGGCCCTGGGACAGAGCGCTCCGAATGAAGCCGTGGAGGCCCTGGAGCAGGCCCGGCGCGAGGCCGAGCCGCCCCGGTCCTCGGGCCGACAGCGACGCGACCTTCTCTCGCTGGGACAGACCCTTGAGCTGGCCGGCGACCTGGCCGGAGCCAGCCAGGCTTACGCCGAGCTGGTGGCCCACGCGCCCGGCAGCCTGGAGGCGCCCGAGGCCTCGCTTCGCTGCGCCACGCTCTTGATGCGCCAGGGTCAGCTCGAGCCGGCTCGCCGCCAGCTGGCCCAGGCCTGGCAGGCGGCTCGCCGCATCGGGCCCTCGTGGACTGCCCGGGTGGGCTTCGAGGTCGCCGTGCTGCTTCACCACCTGGGCGATCCGGAGGCGGTGGCGGTGCTGGAGGAAGCCAGTGGGAAGACCCAGGAGCCAGGCATTTCCCTGCGCTCGCGCCTGTTCGCCAGCGTCTGCCTGCAGCCGGAGCCCCCCCGGGCTCTGGAGCTGCTGGGCCAGCTCGCCCAGCACCCCCAGGAGCTTTACTCTTGCGCCGGCTGGCTCTTTCCCTGGCTACTGCAGGCCGCTCCCGAGCATCCCCTTCTCGAGAGGCTGGCCCGCAACTGCCCGGGCGCCTTGTTGCGCCTCTTGCGGGCTGGCAAACTGCCGCTTCAAGCGCGTCGCCGGGCTGGCGAGTTGCTCGAGCGGTTGGGCGGGGACAGTTTCCAGGAGGCCCAGAAAATTCTGCTGGCCGATCCCGAGCTTTCCGGCTGGGCGGCCGGGCTGGCCTCGGTGGCGGCGGCCGGCCCGACGCTGCGGCTCTTGACGCTGGGACGTTTCGAGCTGGCCCTGGGAGATCGGCCCGTGCCACCCAATGCCTTCCGTAGCCAGAAGGTGCGTTTTCTGCTGGCCTGCCTGGCGGCCAACCGGGGCCGTCCGTTGAGCGAGGACATGCTGATCGAGACGTTCTGGGGAGACTTCGCCGAGACCGGCAAACAGCGGATCTACGCCGCCACCACCAACCTGCGGGCCATCCTGCGAGCGGCCCACCCCGAGCCGATCGTGCGCGAGCGAAACGGGATTCAGCTGGCTCCAGAGCTGGTCCTGTGGCACGATCTGGAGGAGGTGGAGCAGGCACTGGCCGAGCCCGAGTCGGTGGAATCGCTGGGCCGGGTCGCGCGGCTCTACGCCGGACCCTACCTCGAGTCGTGCTATTCCGATTGGGCGGTGATGCGGCGGGAGCGGCTGGAGCAGCGGGTGGGCCAGGCCCTGACCCGACTGGCCGAGCTGCTGCTGGCCCGGGGCCAGGTCGAGGAGGCCCTGGAGCAAGCCCACCACAGCCTGGAGCTGGATCGATGCCACCAGGAGGCCCACCTGCTGATCATGCAGGCGCACCTGTCGGCCCGGCGGCCTGAGGAGGCCATCCGGCAGTATGAGAGCTGCTGCCAGACCCTGCGCAAAGAGCTGGCCATGGAGCCTTCCATCGCCCTGATGGAGGCCTACCAGCGTGCCCGGCTGAGCCTGACCTGAGTTGGGACGAACGCTAGCGCTCTTCACCCGGGGCCTGGCCACGCTGGTCAGCAGCGGGGTGCCCCTGGCCCGCGCACTGGAAGTGATGGCCCGCACCCGGGTGCTGCCCCAGGAGGTGGCGGACGGCTTGATTGGAACGCTGTTACGAGGGCACTCGTTGTCGGAAGGTTTCAAAGCCTACCCTGAGTACTTTCCGACCGCCTACGTAGCGGCCGTGCGGGCGGCCGAGGGCACCGGGGCGCTGGTGGAGGTGCTGCTGCGCCTGGCCGAGCAGACTGAGAAGTCGGCCAAACTCCGCCAGCGACTGCTGAGCCAGCTCAGCTATCCGACCGTGCTGCTCCTCTCATGCGGCCTGGGTCTGGCCGTGCTGGTGCTGGGTTTCATGCCCATGATGCTGCCGATGCTGGAGACGTGGGACGCACCCGCGCCCTGGCTGCTGGTCGCCCTGACGAGCCTGGCCCGCAGCCCTGCGATCTGGGTGATGCTGGGATTGGGGCTGGTCAACCTGTTGTTTGCCGTCCTTCTGCTGCAGCGCCGACCGGCGCTGCGGGCGGCCCTGGAGCGCTCTTTGGCGAGTTGGCCGCTGGTGGGAGCGGTGCGCCTGCGCCTGGCCCGACTACAGGCGCTGGATACCATGATCTTGCTCCAGGAGGCCGGTGTATCCGCCCGCTCGTGCCTGCTGGAGGCGGCCCGCGGGCTGAGTCATCCCGAGCTGGCCGCGCGGCTGCGCGAGGCCGACGCTGCCCTGCTGGAAGGGGTTGAGCTGACCGCGGCCTTGCGGGAGGCGCGGGCCTTCGGCCCGGCCACGCTGCAGCTCTTGTTGGCGGGTGAGGCCTCAGGACGCCTGGCTCGGCTGATGCGCTGCGCGCGCAAGCTGGAGGAGGATGCCCTGGAGGCTCGCATCGAGCTGCTGGTCACATTGAGCGAGCCGCTGGTACTGAGTGTGATGGGGCTGGCAGTGGGGCTGGTGACGCTGATCACTCTGATGCCAATGCTCACCTTGCTGGCCCGGCTTTGAACCAGACGCCCGATGCCGATGCTCACCTTGCTGGCCTGGCTCTGAACGAGACGCCCGAATCCCACTGAACTGGCGAATGGGCTTCCTCCAGAGTGCCTTCCTGGTCTTGCACCATGCCTCTCTGGCCGTTACCAGGCGGCAGGAGGTAAGTAGCATTTGAAACAGAAGAATGTGTAGTGAAAGCTATGCATTTTATCACTACACATTCTCATGGGTCCGGCCGCATCCCAGAGGTAACCCCCCCTGGCCCGGGTCATCGGGATGGTGACATCCTGCTGGACCGACCAGCATGTTCTTGAGGAAGATCGGTCGGCAGTTCCTGTTGCTACACAGCTATCGCGAGGGCTCGACTCGAGTCCGTCACATGACCGTGCAGCGATTCCTCGGAGTGGAGGGCCTTCAGGCCTGTCTCAACCAGTGGGACGAGCTGCAACAGACCGTCGAGGCTCGATTCTCGAACGTACAGGTCAACTGGGCAGACCTGCGCACGAAGTTCGTGACCATGGCGGAACGAGAGTCCAGAACGCAAGCCCCGAGGTCGAGTGCGGGTTCGAGCCCGAGCAACAGGGAAGCGGGCAGGACTCGGGGATACCAGCTGGGGGTGGAGCCGGGAGCTGACTCCGAGGCGGACGGGGCGGAAGGTATCGAAGAGGTTGGCGCTCGTGTGGCGGTTCTCCGGCGCGCGCTGGGAAGGGTGCGCCGTTTGATGAGCCGGGAGAGCAACCCGGAAGTGCTCCGTCTGGCTGGCAATGACCTGAACGAGTTGATGACGAGTTTGGGCGAGGTTGCTCCGTCAGAATCCGCGGGAGTTGAGCGCGAGCTTACTCTGGCGATTGAAATGGAGGAACAGAGCTGGAAGTCAGCTCGCAGCCACCTGCGGCGAGCGCAACGGCTCAGACCGTGGGATGGGGGCCTCTGGAGACTGGAAGGCGACCTCTTGTCCAGGCACTCGCGCTGGAAGGGTGCCGAGAAGGCCTTTCGACAGGCCTGTATGCTGGACTTTCACCGACTGCCCGTGGGTCGACGGGTGTTCCATCCTGGCGATCCGGACGCCCAGGGGTACCTGCACGCTCTGGATGGACTGGCCCGGACGCTGGCCGAGCAGGGGCGTTGGGAGGATGCCTGCATCTGGCTTACCGAACGGACCCGACGTTGCAGCGACACTCACGCCCGGGAGGCGCTCGGCGCGGCGCTCCATCGAGCCGGCAGGTTTTCGGAGGCCCGGGAGCAGTTTCGCAAGCTTCCGGACCGGGACTGGCGACGACACTACAACGAAGCCGCCAGCTGGCTCGAGCAAGGAGCCGTGATGTCGGCCTTGCCGCCGCTCCTGCGTGCGCTGGCGCGCAATGACTGGCCCGCCTGCACGCTTCCTCCTCGCTTCAAAAGTGGGCCCAGGATGAACCCTCCCGACCTGGACTACTGGGAGTGCTTCGGAAGTTTGTGGAGCGAGGAATCCAGGGCCTTCTTGCGCGCCATTCGGGCCGACCGCGCGCTCCGCTTTCTGCTCTCCTACCACGGCAAGAAGCGGCTCCGAGTGCGCGTCGTGGCGCCGCCCGAAGCCATGAGGGGATATGCGCGGCGGGCACTGGCCGAACTGCTCCAAGACCCGGCAGCGGCCAAAGAGACCACTGGCAGCCGCTCGCCTTGTTGCTAAGAACGCCTCAGCAACAAGGCCGGGTGATCTGGTCAAGGCCCGGGCTGCAAAGCGGTCGAACCTCGACCGGGCGTTTGGAGTGGCCCCGAGAATCGCCTGCGCAGTCCGGCCAGAGTTACCACTTGCGATAGCCGTTCCACCAGTTGTGCCACTGGCCGCGATAGGTGGAGTTGTAATCGCGGTCGGCTTGCTCCTGGGGCGTGATGTCCTGGGGCGAATCGGGCGTTGTCGCGACCGGAGCATCGGGGAAGTCCATGTGCAGGTGGTCGCCTTCATCCTTCACGGTGAGACCCTTCTCCGCGCCGATCCGTTTGGCGGTCTCGACCTCCTCGGCGGTCGTCCCCCGGGTGCTGACGTCGAATGACTTGCTGACCTGGTGGTTGCTGAGGTAGCGGCCCTCACTCTCCTGTTGCTGCACCTTCTCCAGCATCTGCTGGCGCACAGTTTGCTCGTCGTCTGTGCTCTGATAGAGCTGCTTGAGCTCCTGATACTCGGGCTTGTCGCCGTAAAGGCTGTCGGCCTTGCCGTCGCGGATGTCGTCATAGAGCTGCCTGGAGGTTTGCTCGGAGGTGCGCTTGCCGCTGGTCACCCGCAGCTCCTGGCCATCGGTGGAGCGGGAATACTCCTCCCCCATCTCGTCGAGCACGCGCGTCTGCTCCTCGTCGAGCTGGACCTTATCGTCCGAGCGCTTCCAGCCGGGGCCCTGGCCCTCGGTGCGATTCTGGCTCAGCTGAGCCTGCCGAGAGAGCTCCACCGTGTCCTTCGGCTCGGCCTCTACCCGGGCCACCGCAGCCTGCTGGTCTTTCTTCGGAGTGACTTTCGGGCTCTGGATGCTGGCCGCCCCCGCCTTTCCCTCGATCGCACTTGCTCCCATCGGGCACCTCCATCGTGTTGGTGACCTCAGAGTAGCGCAGGCAACTTCCTCGGGGTTGTCCCGGGGAGGACTGAGAAGTGAACTGATAGTCGCAAATCATTCACAAGCCGTTCACAAAGGCGCGCCAGAACTGATTGCCAGGTCCCCTGGATGGGCATGTGCGACCTGGCGCGGGAGCAAGTGGTCATCCTCAGCCACACCTGCGAGCCAGGGCGGCATCAGCGCGGATTCCGAACTGCAACGGATCTCGTTCGCCCCTCTGCCCTTGACCTCGGACAGGCACTTCCTTGATGCGACGCAGGCACGTCTTGCCTCGCCATTGAGCCCTCCGGGGCTACTCTGACGCAAAGTAGCGTGATCAATACCGCAGTCAAAGCCCCCGAGCTGGAGCAGGAAACTCCTCCGGTCAAGAAACCCTCCCGCCTGATGGTGCTGGCCCTGGGGCGCTGGGCGTGGTCTACGGCGACATCGGCACCAGCCCGCTTTATGCGGTGCGCGAGTCGTTCGCTCGGCCGCTCAACACGTTAGTCGCGCCCGTGGCGGCGGCGGATGGTTTCCTCCATCAGCAGGTCGAGCTCAGAAGGGGTGATGCCCAGCCGGGTGGCCATGGTGCCCAGGTAGAGCGCTTCCTCGTCGGGGATGTCCAGGTCGGCGTAGGCCAGCGCCAGGAGCAGGCGCATGGCATTGAGCCGACCGGGCTTGTCCTTCACGTGCTGCTCGAGGGCCGCCATGTCGGGCTGTTTATGAAAGCGGGTCTTCAGCTCTTCGATCTGCCCGGCCGACAGCCCGAGTCTTGACAGAACCATGCCCACCAGGGCCTCCTCGTCGGGAGACCAGCGCCCATCGGCCCAGGACAGTTGAATCAAGGACTTGATAATCTCGATCTCGCGCTCTTCCACCCCCTGGCCTTCCGCCTCCGGGTCAACACTTCCTGGCCTGCACCAGAATGCAGCCCAGCACGGCCTGCTCTCGCACCTGAAAACCGCGCTCGCGCAGTAACTGATAGAACCAGCGCCGCGAGCTGGCCAGGTAGTACATGATAAACTCGGGCTTGAGGAGGGCGTTGCGCACGCGCATGGCCAGGTCGAACAGGGCGCAGGCGGCCAGGTAGGCCAGGTTGCGGATACCGGTGCGGGGCAGCACGAAGAACACAAAGGTGCCGCCCGGGCGCAGGGCCCGGTCCACCACATCCACCAGGGCCGGCAGGTCCTGGGGCAAGATGTGGCCCAGGGCCCCGAAGAAGGTCACCAGGTCGAACTCGTGGTGCCAGCGAGGCTCCAGCGCGTTGCCGTGGACCAGCTCGGCCTCGGGATGGGCCTGAGCGGCCTGCTCCAGCATGCCGCGCGAGAAGTCCACTCCCACCAGACGCCGGCAGCCCAGCGCGCGCAGCAGGCCCAGGCCGGCCCCGGTGCCGCAGCAAAGGTCCAGACCGCTCTGGCCGCGGGGCAAGTGCTCGTGGGCCGCCTCGAGCAGGGGAGCGGGCGTGCAGAAGGGGGTCTTCTCGAACTTGGGCGCGAGCAGATCGTAGCCGTGCTCGGTCGAGCTCAGGGCCTGACGGAGCAGCTCGAGAAAAGACGGCCCCTCAGGATGGAACAAGCTCGCGGGCGCTCTGCCCGACGCCCTTGCGGTCGTTGTCGAGCACGTCGGCGGCGATCCAGCCGCTCATCATGACCATCGGCATGCCCGGTCCGGGATGAGCCGCGCCGCCCGCAAGATAGAGGTTCTTGAGGAACGGGGAGCGGTTGTGAGGCTTGAAGGCGCCGTTCAGGCGGCCGTGGCTGGCCAGCCCGTAGATGGCTCCGTTGAGGACCGCGTAGCGATCGTGGATGCCCTGAGGGGTGAGCACCTCCTCCACCACGATGCTCTCCTCCAGGTCGCGGGCCCCGGCGCAGCGGGCCAGCTTCTGCAGGACCACCTTGCGGTACTCGGGCAGAATCTTGGACCAATCGTGGTGGGGACGCAGGTAAGGGGTGTGCACCAGGCAGTAGAGCGACTCGCAGCCGGGCGGGGCGGTGGCCGGCTCGGTGCGGGTGGTGACGGCCAGGTAGAGGCTGGGGTCGGGGGCCGGCTCGCCCTTGCGGTAGATGGCCTCGAACTCTTCCTCGGGGTCGCGCGAGAAGATGAAGTCGTGGTGCAGGAACTGGGGATACTGCTTCTTCAGACCCCAGTAGAAGACCACCCCCGAACAGGCCGGCTCGTACTTGCGCAGCTTCTCGAACTTTCTGGCCGACTCGCCGCCGGCCAGCTCGCGGTAGGTGCGCACCGCGTCCATGTTGGAGACCAGGGCGTCGAACTCGTAACGCTCGCCCTGCTCGGTCACCAGGGCCTGGACCTGGCTGCCGCTCACGTCGAAGCGCTCGATGCGCACACCGGTGCGGTACTCAACGCCCAGCTCGCGGCCGAGCTTCTCCAGCGCCACGGGCACGGCCCGGGTGCCGCCCATGGGATACCAGACGCCCTCGCCAGTCTGCATGTGAGCGATGCCACACAGCACGGCCGGGGAGGCGTCGGGCGAGGAGCCCACATACTGGGTAAAGTGGTCGAGCATCTGGGCCACGCGGGGGTCCTTGATGTAGGAGCGCACGGTCTGGAACACGGTCTGGCCGGGGCGCATGCGGGTGAGGTCCTTGAGGGGGCCCAGGCCCACGCCGCGGGATTTCATGATGTCGCCCACCGAGGACACGGGCTTGTAGAAGAAATAGCGCCGGGAGATGTCGTGCAGCTCCCGGGCGTGCACCATGAAGCGGCGGAAGCCGGCCTGATCGAGGGGGCCGCTGAACTGCTGGATGCGCTGGCCCATCGACTCGGTGTCCTCCACCAGGTCGAGCACCGAGCCGTCGTCAAAGAAGCAGCGCCACTGGGGGTCGAGCCGCACCAAATCGAGGTAGGCCTCCACCTTGCGGTTGGCTTCCCGGAAGATGCGGAAGATCACCTCGGGCAGGGTCAGGATGGTGGGACCCATGTCGAAGCGGAAGCCATCCTTCTCGAGCACGGCCGCTTTACCGCCGAGCCAGTCGTTCTTCTCGAAGACGGTGACCTGGTGGCCGCGGGCAGCCAGGGTGCAGGCGGCCGAGAGGCCTGCAAGGCCCGAGCCGATGATTCCGACTTTCATCTGAGTACCTCCTGATGACGTGACTTGAAGGCCAGGGGCGGGGTCCAGTCGACCTTCAGGCCGAGATCCTGGCACAACAGCATCGAGCTGATGCGCGCCGAGCTGAAGATGACCGGCAGGCCGCTGCCGGGATGGGTGCCCCCGCCCACCAGGTAGACCCCGTCCAGCTCCTCGAAACGGTTGTGGGGGCGCAGGTGGAGCATCTGGCCCAGGTTGTGGGCCATGCTGAAGGTGGCCCCGCGGAAGATCTCCATGGCCTCCCAGTCCAGGGGCGTGAAGATCTGCTCGTAGACGATGCGCTCGGAGAGATCGGGCAGACCGATCTTCTTGAGCTGCTCCAGGGCCAGCTTGCGAAAACTATCTTTCTGGGAGCGCCAGTCGATGTTGTCGTGCAGGTGGGGTACCGGGAACAGGCAGTAGAGGGCCGAGTGGCCCGGCGGGGCCAGGCTCGGATCGGTGACCGAGGCGTTCTGCACGTAGAACGAAGGATCGGCCGTGAGCTTGTAGTCGCGGGTGATGTCGCGCAGATTGCCGGCGTAGTCGTGGCTGATGTAGATGGTATGGTGGGAGAGCTCGGGGTAGCTGCCCTGCACGCCGAGATAGAGCATGACCGTGGAGCAGCTGAACTTCTTGCTGGCGATCTTGTGGTCGGACCAGCGCTTGCGGAGTGACGAGGAAACCAGCCGGGTCATGGCCCGGGCGAAGTCGGCGTTTATGACCAGCGCGTCGGCCCAGTAGTTGCCGTTCTTGGTGCGCACGCCGTGGGCCCGCCGGCCCTGGCACAAGATCTCCTCGACCTCCTCGCCCAGGGCGAACTGCACGCCCATCTCGCGGGCGATCTGCTCCATGCGCTCGCATACCGCCGCGCAGCCGCCCATTGGGTGGAAGACGCCGTGCTCGTATTCGAGGAAGCTGAGGATAGTGAAGAGGCTGGGGCACTGAAAGGGGGACATGCCCAGGTACTTGCTCTGGAAGCTGAAGGCCAGCCGCACGCGGGGGTCGGAGAAGTAGCGGCGAAGGTCCTGATCGACAGCAAGCCAGGGGCGCAGCATGGGCAGAAGACGGATGACCTCCCAGCGAAAAAGGTCGCGCCAGCCTTCCATGGGCGACTCCAGGATGGGGGCAAAGCCGGTCAGCTTGGCCCGATTCTCCTCCATGAAGTTGTGCAGCCGGGGGGCGTCCTGAGGGCAGAGGCGGGCGATCTCGGACTGCATGCGCAGCAGGTTGGGGGTGCACAAGAGTTCGCCGCCGGCTCCGAAGACCAGCTTGTACTGCGGGTCGAGGCGCACCATGGGCACTTCCTGGAACAGATCTCGCCCCAGCGCGGCAAAAATCTCCTGGAGAATGCGGGGGTAGAGAAAGAAAGTGGGTCCGCGGTCGAAGCGAAAGCCGTCAGCCTCGAGGGCGGAGTTGCGACCGCCCACGCGGTCGAGCCGCTCGACCACCTGCACCTCGAGGCCCGCCTGGGCCAGCAAGAGCGCGGCCGCCAGCCCCCCTGGACCGGCCCCCACGATTACGACTCTCCTGCGCGCCAAATCGAACCTCCTCGGATGTTTCCCCGTGAGGCGCTCGGTTTTGCTCTACGGGCCGAGAGTCCTTCATCCGAAAGTCGGAGAGAGCTCGGCTGGAGCCGGGACGGCGGCCCGCCGGGCCAGCAACTCGGCCACGTGGAGCTGCACCTCGGGGCATCCCCAGTAGGCCTGGGTGCCCCAGGGGTCTTCTCCCGAGCGCACCTGCACGTCCTGCACCGCGGCGTGGTCGCCAAACAGCGGCCTGACGGGCAACGACAGGGGGTCCAGGTCGTCATAAAAGTTTTTCCAGACGATGTCTCGCTCTTCGGAGGCGATGCCCACTTCGTCGACGGGCAGCGTGTTGCCGGTGGCTAAAAGGTCCACCACCCGCTGGCTGCGCAACAGAGTGAGCGGCAGGGCCGAGCCCAGGCTGGCGATGGCCCCCAGCTCCAGGCGAGCGGGAGCGTTCTGCCGCCAGTAGGCCAGCCGCTCCAGGCTCAGCTCGCGGCGGGCCTTCAAGACGTCGGTGCGGAAGAAGCGGGGCAAGCGCGCCTCCTGGCCGTTCAGCCTGGCCCCGTAGGGCGAAAAGAGGGCGTGCAGGAAGTCGTTGGCGATGGACACGCCCAGGCTGTGGCCCACCACGTGCAGGCGCAGCTTCAGGCTCTCGCGATGGCGATAGGCCTCCATGGCCTCCAGAATCTGCTGGAAGACCGACAGCTGCACGGCGATCTGGCCGTCCGAGCCGCAGTAGTAGAACATGTCCCCCAGCCCGCGCACGAGCAGGACTTGGCGTAGCGGGCCGACCATGCTGTCCCAGGCCCGGGTAGGGATGGTGGAGCGACGCTGGGGTAGGATCAGGTTGTTGGGATTGGGGTTCTTGCGGACCTCGTCGGGGTCGAGGATGCGCGCGAGGTGCTCTTCAGCCAGGTTGATCCACTGGTCGGGCTCGATGGTGTCGCGCACGAACTTGCCCCACTCGATCTCGAGCCGGTCCACATCCTCGAAGCGCTGGCCCAGGTCAGGGTGGCTCTCTTCGATGGCGTCCCAGAGCAGGCGGTATTGAGCCCGGCCCAGGGGGGGATGCTCCTCGAGCATGATGCCGTGCACGAAGATGAGAATGTTGCGCGTGTCCATGGGGGGCGCTTCTCCGCCCGGGGCGGGAATCCCCGCCGTCTGGGCGAACGCGCTCGGCCGATGGAATTCGTGACTTTGTGGGCCGGAGTGCCCTGCTCGCGCCTGGCCTCCTCGGGCTTTCTGATGGCCGCCAACGAGGGGGATGCCGTGGCCATGGCTGCCGGCGCCTGGCTCGGGGGGGGCCAGGGCGGGGTGCTGATGCAGAGCTCGGGGCTGGGCAACGCCATCAACCCGCTCACCTCGCTGGTGGTGCCGTTCGCCATCCCGGTGCTGCTGGTGATCTCGGTACGCACCGATGAGCCCCAGCACGAGCTGATGGGGGCGCTCACGCGAGGGTGGCTCGAGCAGATGGGGGTCGAGTGCGCCGGGGAGGCTCGCTCGGCGCTCGCTTCGCGGCGCAGCTTTGCCGTACTGGAGGGGGGCCCGGCTCTTTCGGGCTCGGGGTCGTCGGCAGCCCCTCGCGTGCAGGTTCTCGAGCCGGTGGAGCCGGTAGCCAGCCGGCGCGAGATGCTGGCGGCCTTGCAGTCGTGCACTCGTTTATCGGATCGAGTGATCGCCACCACGGGCTATACCGGACGCGAGCTCTATTTGTTGGGGGACCGGGCCAACCAGCTGTACATGGCAGGCTCGATGGGCTGTGCCCTCAGCCTGGGCCTGGGACTGGCCCTGACCCGGCCGGATCTTCGGGTGGTGGTTCTGGATGGGGATGGGGCGCTGTTGATGCGACTGGGCTCGCTGGCCACGGCGGGGATGCTGCGGCCGCCCAACCTGGTGCACGTGCTGCTGGACAACCGCTGTCACGACTCAACCGGAGGGCAGCCCACGGCCAGCGCCGGGGTGGACTGGTGCGCGCTGGCCTCGGCCTGCGGCTATCCGGAGGTGGCCCGGCTCTCGTGGCCCGAGGAGCTGGTGGCCTGGCTTGGTGGAAGCCCCGGCTTGCGCTTTGTCCACGTGCCTATTCTCGCCGGCACGCCGGGGGGGTTGCCGCGGCCGTCCCTGCCCATGCCCGAGCAAGCGCTGCGCTTTCGGGAGGTCGGCTAGGACCTCGATCCCGAAGGGCGGACGCGATGCCACGCCTGCTCTGTGTTTTACTTTGCACGCTGATTCTGGCGGCTGTGGCCGAGGAGGACCCCTACGTGCAATCGGTGGAGGCTTGGCACCACAAGCGAATCGAAGCGCTCACCCGCCCGGACGGCTGGCTCTCGCTGGTGGGGCTGCTCTGGCTGGAGCCGGGCGAGAGCACCTTCGGGACGGATCCCTCCAACAAGCTCGTGTTCCCGTCGGGGGCTCCCTTCATGGGCACCTACCGGGTGGGCAAGGACGGCTCGGTCCGAGTCAAGACCCTGGCGGGGGTGGAGCCTCCCATGGATGGCCAGCTAGACCTGAAAGAGCCCGAGGGCCGAACCAGGCTCTCCATGGGAACGCTGAGCTGGTACCTCATCGTGCGCAACGGACAGCCGGGACTGCGGCTGGTGGACTCGGCCAGCCCTGTCCTGACCGCTTTCCAGGGCATCGAGCGCTATCCGGTGGACAAAAAGTGGCGCGTGGTCGGGCGCTTTGAGAAGGCTCCCCGCACCATGAGCGTGCCCAATGTTCTGGGCGTGGACACTCGCGAGCGCTCGCCCGGATTGCTGGTGTTCGAGCACGCCGGCAAGCCATACCAGCTCGAGCCCGTGCAAGAAGAGGGCGAGACACGCTTCTTCGTCATCTTCGCCGACCAGAGCAACGGGCAGGGGAGCTATGCGGGGGGGCGCTTTCTCTACGTGGACCCGCCCGATGAGAAGGGGCGGGTCGTGATCGACTTCAACCGCGCCTACAACCCTCCCTGCGCCTTCACCCACTTCGCCACCTGCCCGCGCCCGCCAGCGCAGAATTTCCTGCCCTTCGCCGTGGAGGCAGGCGAGAAGGCTTACTCCGACCAGAGGGAGAATTAAACGGGATGCTGGAGTCGGTCCGGGGAGCCTTCACGTCGTTCTTCACGCCGGGCGTCACCACGCCCAGGGCCGCGGTCACAGGCGAGGACCAGCCGCCAGCCGCCCCTCCGATGATGGGGGATGTCACCGACCTCCACCCCGCGCCCGCACCCACCGCCGGGGTCGAGACCCCGGTTCGGTTCGTGCCCGCCGAGCTCTATGGCGAGGTGGTTAAGGCCAGCGCCCAGGGCATGCCCCAGGAAGGGAGAATCGCCGAATTGCTTACCTCCTCCCCCGCTCCCGCTCCGCTCTCGCCGGAAAAGCTGGCAGGGCTGCGCGAGGAGATGAGAGTGCTCGACGAACTGGGCTATCTGCAGAAGGGCGATCCCGACTTTCCCTGCCGGACCGACCACAAAGAAGCCTTCGAGCGGGTGCAAAACAACCAGCCGGTGTACTGGCGCGAGACTCCCAACAGCAATCCGGTCCACATCTCGAACTGGCAGGCTCTCGAGCAGGCGGCGCAAGAAGCTCGCCAGCGCACCTACCGCTGAGCTTCAATCAGCTGGCCCCGGAGAAGATCGCCAGAATCTCAAACCGTGCTCGGTCCCGGCATCCCCTGTGAGGCCTCACAGCAGTCCAATGGCCGAGTGTTCGGGATTGAAACCGGCCACGCCGGGCGAGACAGCGAAGCAAGCTCTACGCCTGATCAAGGAATTGAAGCTCACGCGAGAAAGCTCTGCCGCTGCGCTGATGGCCCGACTCACGCCCCGCCTCGAGCCCCCCGAGCTGAAGCAGCGCGTCGAGGAGTCGAACGAAGCGCAGGCACTCCACTCGAACCCGAACGTCGAACAGGACTGTAGCTCGACCTGCGACCAGGCTGGTGGCCTGGCCGCAGAGTCGGCTTACTTCACGTTGGCGTAAGCCGCCTTGAGGGCATCGATCATCGGCTGGCGCGGGATGTAGCTGTCCACGGGAAGCACCACTCGGTTCTTCGCTCCGTCGTAGACAGAGTCGTTGTTCTTGCGTCCTCCAGCTCGAGCGGTCGCATAGAGCCCGAAAGCCTCCTGGGAGTGATACCCGTTCGGCATGCCAGGGTCAGGGGGACCACCGTTCCAGGCCGTGGCGTCGAACGGGGGTTGCTTCCACCACTCGTCGCTGTACTCGAAGTAGCACAGCCCCAGCACCAGATCTGAAGCGAAGGCTTTGGGGATCATGTCCGTAATCACGGCAGCAGCCTTCTTTTGGGTGACTTCGTTATCCACCAGCGAGTCGAGGTTGGCTGGATTGCTCGTACCCACACCCGGCCAGCCCAGCTCAGTCAAAATGACCGGCTTCTTGGCCTTGCCCGTCAGACTTCCATACTGTCCGTTGGCGCTTCCGAGCACCGAGTCGAGCGAGAGGCTCTGGTAGGTATTGACGCCGTAGAAATCGATGTCTTCCAACTGAGCGAAGTAGGGGTTGGCAGCAGGCACCGAGCCTCCGTAATGAACGAAGGGCTGATTGTCGTGGGCCGCCCAGCCCACCAGCTTGCGCTGGTTAGCCCCGCGCCCGGTAATGTCATGGATCTTCTTGGAGTATTTGAGCAGCTGGCCATAGTAGAAGTCGGAGTCTTCGTTTTGCACACCGCCCGTCAGTTTGATCTCGTTCACCCCGGGCCAGGCTGACCTGTTCTCGTCGATCTCGTTGAAGAGCGTGTAGCCGAGCACGGCCGGGTGGTCATGCGTATCGCGGACGATCTCCTCGACAATGAAATCCCAGTAGGCTCTCTCAGCGTCGGTGGCGTTACCGTAGCGGTAAAGCACGGTTGACGGCAGCGGAATGCCGACCAGCACGTAGATCGGCTGATTGCCATTGTTCCAGCAATGGTCCAGAAATTGCTTGTGCGTGAAGTGAGCGAACTTGTCAGGGGGGACAGGGATGACTCCTGCCTTGAACTCATTGTTCTCGACCACAAAGAGCTGACGACTGACCATGCAGTAGGTACGGATGAGGTTGATACCCATGGCACGCATGTCGTTGACATCGCCCCGGGCATTCTTGTCCGCATTATCCGACATCTGCAGGGGGCCGGAGCCCCAGAGCGCAAACCAGTTCTCCTGATTACCTACTCGGTCCCAGAAAAGGTCCCCGATAGAGGGGGCATCGACGTTCCGAAAGTTGATGGGGGCGGGCGAGTAGCACATTCCCTTGAAGCGAACGTTGGCCTGGACCTTGTTCTGCGCGCCCCGCACCGGACCGAACTCGTGGCCCAGGAAAGTGACGTTGACGGAGTTTCCCTGAATTTCGAAGGCGGTATCGTGCAGTTCGACCGCCTGCTCGCCAGGGTTGTTCAGATTGAAGCTACCGTCCGCGTTGCGAGGGATAAAGGCGCGGAACAGAGCAAAACCACCATGGCGAAGGTAATCGAGCTCCAGCGTTTGCACCGCGGCAGGAATCTCGCCCACGTCGAACACCATGGTCGTCGAGAAGGGGACGAAAAACGGACCAAAGATGAGGTTGCCTCCGGCATCGAAGCCTTCGAGCTCGAGCGTGTCGACCGGATGGCCATCTCGAGCAATCGGGGCGGGCTCGGTCACGACCACCTGGTTCAACGATGGCACCACCGGAGTGCCTGTCCCCGTCACAGGTCCGTCGCCTGAGCAGGCTACCCCCAGCAGGCTGGCGGCGAGAATCGCGCCGCCAATGCACTTTCGAAGCATCGTCAAATTTAATCCCCTTTCATTGCCTTGTTGCGGGTTATCCGCGAGAGACATCGATCCCTCTTGAGAGCTCAAGGAGGCAGAGGCTAGACTGGAGTGACGGTCGAAAACGTTCCCCTCGGCCAGGGTGACTTAGAACATGGATAACAAGAGCGGCACGCCCACCAGGCCGCCCACGGCCAGGGCGGCGATCTTCCAGCCCGACATGCGCGACTGCTGGGGCACGAAGCCATTCGGGCCCTGGCCGGGGTGGCCCATCCGAATCGAGTATGGCCGACCCATCGGATAGGGATCGGGTGCCGGGGCCTGATAGGGCCACCCGGCTCCCGGCATCTGGCTGAAGCGGGAGTCTTGCATCATGCGGGGGTCCATTCCGGCAAAGCGGGGGTCTTGCATCATGCGGGGGTCCATGCTCATCGTGGGGTCGGCCGGCCAGCCCGTGGGCTGGGGCGCCCCGAACAGGCGGGGGTCGAACGGCACGGACTGGGGAGCGCCGAAGAGGCGAGGGTCATACTGGACCTGCTGGGGAGCGCCAAACAGTCCCGGGTTGTAGGCCGGACCGGAGGCCGGGCGGGGCTGGGGCTGAGGAGGAGGCTCGGAGGCAGCCTGCTGCCTGGCTTGCGGAGGAGGCTCGGGAGCGGACTGTTGCTGTTGGGCCTGGGCAGGTGCCTGCGCTTCAGCTTCCTCGGCGGCCCGCTGCTCATTGAGCAACTGCTCGACGGCGGCGCGCACGGCCTCGGAGTCGGGGCGGCGGGCGGCCGGCTCGGCCTCTGGGGCCTGCTGCTCGCTCAGCATCTGCTCCACCGCGGCCCTCGCCGCCTCGGGGTCGGGATGGGGGCCGGTCGGATCTTGCTGAGACCCGGCCTTGCGGCGCTTGAGGCTGGCGCCGCCCACCGCGACATGATCGCCCTCCACGTGGACGCCGCCCATCGCATTGCGGGTCTTGCCGTGCACCACCCAGCTATCGCCGGAGCGCTCGCCGAGCCGGTCGAGGCCCTGGCTCACCGCCTGAGCGGCGCTGGACTGGCCGGTGCGGATCTGCTCGATCAGCTCCCCCACCAGGCCCCTGGTGGGACCCTCGTCGGGCTGGCCTGAAGCCAGATCGAGCACGCGGGTGGCGAACGTCTCGCGGCGCTCCTCGGGCAGTTGGGACAGGACCTGGCGACCGAGCGCCAGGATGCTGAGGCGGTCGACCGGGCGTTCCTCGGCGATGGCGTCCAGCACCGCCCGGGCCCCCTCGGCGTCGGGTCCGGCGTTGGCCAGGTGCAGGCCCAGGTCGCTCCAGACGGGAGCGTCGCTCTTGAGGCGAGAGAACAGCTCGCGAGCGACCACCTGGGCCGTGTCCGGCGGGCTGGAGTAGCCCCCCGTCTCGGTCTGGTAGCGGCGGTTGCCCTCGTCCACGTAGAGCAACATGGAGCTGCCCAGCGAGGCCAGCTCGGACGGGGTGGTGACATCCTTTTGCATGGCCACCGAGCTGAAGGCGGCGTGGTAAACGCCGGACAGACCCACGAAGTCGTAGTCGCAGCCAGGGCCGATGCTGTGGTGGGGGGCGCCGACGTTGAAGGCGGAGTGATCGGTGGTGGCGTGGCCGGGCTTCTTGATCTCCTGACCCAAATCCAGGGCCAGGGCCAGAGCGGCGCCCACCGGGCCCGGGATGGAGGAGCCGAGCATGCTTTTGATGACCGCTTCGGTGGAGGCGAGCAGGGGGGCGTAAGCCTTGCTGGGGTCGGTGATCTCCTCGCCGGCCCGCGCGGCCGCGTGCAGACCGCGATAATCCTGGTCGCGCACCACCTCGAGGCTGGCCCGACCGGCTCGACGGCGCGATAGCTCGGCCAGCTTGTCATCGCCCTGCACCCCCTGCATGGCCGACAGGCCAACAGAAGCCACGTCCTGGACGTCTTCGCTGGGAGCCTCTCGCGAGAGCCGGGAAAGCGCCTTCTGGATCTCAGAGTTCGACCCGTCCAGCGATTGCTGGGCCAGCTTGCGGGCGTCGACGTCAGAGCGCAGGGGTTTCATCATAAGCCGATTGTCTCGCGGGCCCCTTAAAGAGTTCTGGACCTCTATGATTCGGCTTCGGGGCGGGGAGCAACCTTTTTTTTCCCCGACCGGGAAGAAGTGCGCCAGAAGGGCGACAAACCGGTTCGAGGGCAATCCAGACAACCGGGAGTCCTGGATTGCGCTCCATGAACTTACACCATTCCCACCAAGGAGGCACTCATGGCCATGCGACCGCTATTGGCAGCATCGCTGCTCGGATTCTCCCTGTTCCTGAGCACGGGCTGCGGCACTCCCCAGACCCCCGAAACCGAGGCCCAGAACACTCCCAAGCCCCAGGAGACGGTAGCCATCCAGCCCGACTCCGCTCCCACTCCGGCCGAGGTGACGCCGGCCGAGAAGCCGGAAAAGGCCACCGCGCCGCTCGCGCGCCACGCCCAGACCGGCATCACCAAGGACCCGTTCGTGAACCCGTTCCTGGGTGGAAAGGTGCCGCCCCCGATCTCCACCGAGCGCAAGAAGGACCTGCAGGCTGTCAACGCTGACAAGACGGCGGACTCCAAGGGGGCAGGCCCCGCCGCCGCCAAGGACGCCGAGGTGGCCGAGATCGAAGAGCCCACTTTCGAGCTACGCGGCATCGTGCGCTCGGACTCGGGCATGAAAGCGCTGCTCGCGGTGGCCGACCAGACCCGCATCGTCTCGAGCGGACAGGATGTGGATGGCTATCGGGTGGCCAGCATCGACAACCGAGGCCTGACGGTCACGCGCTCGGGACAGAAATTCCGGGTCAAGATGAAGAACGAGTTCGGGCTGTAAGGCCCGGTTGCAGCGCCCGCCCTCGGGGGCGGGCGTTTTTTGCTTTGAGGCGGAAGGTTTACCCTGCAAATTGTGCGATGCCGGGCTGCGGAATGGGGGCGGTACCGGGAAATTTCTGCGTATTCCGGTTGCCGCGGAGGGAAGGAGGGGCGGGGGCTGGCTCGGGTCGGGTCCGGTCGGGTTTACCGGGGGGATTTTGCGGTACCGGGCAGGCTCCCGGCGGCCCCGCACGAAGGGGAGGATCTGCCCACCCAGGCTGTGCCCGATCCAGGTCAGCAACCCGGGCTCGAGGGCCGTCTCCAGGGCCGCCGAGGCGTCCAGCCGGGCCCAGCCCACCACGTCGACCTCCACCTCGCGCAGGGGACGGTCGAGCGAGCGCCCGATCCCCCGGTAGTCGAAGGTCAGCGCCAGGAAGCCCTGCTCGGCCAGCCAGGTGGCAAAGCGCTGGTACAAGCTCTGCATGGCGGGAGCGATCAGCACCACCCCGTGCGGGTCACTCAAGGGACGAAACCACTGCGCCGCCAGCCTCTGGCCATCGGCGGCCGTGAGCCAGGCCGACTCGGACTCAGGGGGTGGGAAAGGGCTCTTCACCCGACAAGACGGGGTCGCGGTAATTCTTGCCCTGCCACCCCAGCCGCCGCATGGCCAGGCCGCTGAGGGCCTCCAGGATGGCGCGTCGAGCATACATCGCGGTGGTGTAGCCCGGGTCGAGCAGGGGGGCCACCTCCACCACCTCGAGGCCCACCACCGGAGTCTCGTGGCACACCCTCCGGATGGCCGGCAACAGCTCGCGCGGCGTCAGCCCGCCCGGCTCGGGAGTGCCGGTGGCGGGGGCGTAGGCCGGGTCGAGCACGTCGATGTCGAGCGAGACGTAAAGATATTTCGGGCCGTCCAGCGCCTCGGCGATGGCCTTGTCGAGCACGGCCTCGAACCCGAGTCGCTCGATCTCGGTCATGAAGTGCGAGCGCATGCCCTTCTTGCGCATCCAGGCCAGCAACTCGTCGTCCGGCCCCAGAAACGAGTGCAGCCCGATCTGCACGAAGTTGCGGGCGGGGATGTGCTCGTCCTCGATGAGCCGGCGGATGGGGGTGCCGTGGGTGATGTGGTGCCCGAAGGTCACGTTGGCACAGTCGTAGTGGGTGTCGAAGTGGATCACGCCCACGTTGCCCGCGCCGTAGACATCCGCGATGCCAGACGCATTCGGCAGCAAGATGGTGTGGTCGCCCCCCAGCACGATGGGCACCGCCCCGGTCTCGGCGATCTCGCGCACGAGCGAGCGGATGGCGGTCAGCGACTCCTCCAGACCCCACGGGTCGACCGGCGCGTCCCCGTAGTCGACCACTTTGAGCACGTTGAAGGGCTGCACCCGGGTGTCCGGATTGATGAGCATGGAGGGGGTGTGCACCAGGATGCGCTCATCGGCCCGGATGTGGCGCGGCCCGAAGGCCGCTCCCCGCATGCCGCCGCTCATGTCGACCGGAGCTCCCAGGATGGCCGCATCCACCTGGCCGGCCTTCAGGTCTTCCTGCGTCAGGCAGACAGGCACCCCCATGAAGGTGGCGATGCCCGCGTAAGCGGGCTGGCCTTCCACCCGGCGCAGGTTGATCGGTCCGGGAGAGCGCTCGGGTTCCTGGCTGCGGTCGAAGGGCGCGTCAAAAGTTCCCTCGATACCCATCCCGGCAGGTTCGCAGGGCGGTCAGTCGGTCCTCCTCGGGCTATTTGGGGTCCTTGCTCGGGCAGCCGTTCTTGCAGTCTTTGCCGCAGCAGCCGTCCTTGCCCGAGCCGCCCGGCTTGCCGGCACACTCGTCCTTGCCCGCGCAGCTCGACTTGTGGTCGTTCTTGCCGCCGCAGCCGTCCTTGCCCGAGCAGCCCGACTTGTCGTCGCTCTTGCCGCCGCAGCCGTCCTTGCCCGAGCAGCCCGACTTGTCGTCGCTCTTGCCGCCGCAGCCGCCCTTGCCCGAGCAGCCCGACTTGCCGTCGCTCTTGCCGCCGCAGCCGTCCTTGCCCGAGCAGCCCGACTTGTCGTCGCTCTTGCCGCCGCAGGCGTCCTTGCCCGAGCAGCCGTCCTTCTCTTTGTCTTGCTGGGCACGGGCTGGCAAGGCCGACCCTCCGGCCACCAGTCCCGCCACCGCGGCCGCCATCAGTTGGGTAAACTCCCGTCTCTTCATGGGATCCTCCAAGTCATCTTTCGAGCGCCAGGGTACTTCACCGCTACAACGCCAGCACCCCCGATCTGGTTCCTCCAGGATTGTGCGCCAGCCCCACCAACCAGATACGCAGGAATTTCCCGATACCGCCCTTATTCCGGAGTATACAGCCCGGTACTGCAAAATTTCGGAAGCCTGCTCCCCAGATGCCCTAGGGACGAAAGCCTCTGCCGCAAAACGGGCGCTGACAGACCTGTCTGGAGGCGCCCTGAAGGATGGGCAAACCTTCAGCTCGACCCATCAAGCGGCTTCTCGCCAGCCAGAGAGTAGAACAGGCTGCCGTCATAGAGCTGCTGGAGGGTCTTGCGGGTGAGCACGCGTCCGGTCGGACGGTCCTCGCCAGCGATCTTGAGCAAGAGACCGAACTCGGCTTTCGAGCCCGCACTCGCCTTGCCGTTGCCCCGGGCCACCATCATGGCGTCGAGCTCTTGCCTGCTAAGCGCTTCGTCGCGGTCCAGGTCGAAGGTGGTGAATAGGGCGTTGAAACGGGACTGGACAAAGTTGCCCTGCTCGTCGTAAACGTCGGTGTCGCCGTCGTGCTTGCCCATGTGGATGCCGTCGTTTTGGATGGTGAGCCAGCTGTACCAGGGCGAGCCTGTCTTGACGCCGAGGGAGGCGTTGATCACCAGCGCCGCCCCGGCCGAGGTCAGGCGGCCGAGCTTCAAGGCTCGCAAGCCCTGGTAGGTCTCCCAGACCCTGGTCTGGCCATCGCCGTTGCGGTCGAAGAAGTCGACGTGCTTTTGCAGCGCCGTGCGCTGTCGAGCGACCGGAGCGGGCTCGTTGCTGCCTGTTTGCGTGAGACAGATCGCCGGAGGCTGGTCGGCCTGAAAGCCCGTGGAGCCGACCATCCCCAGTCCGACGATGGCCAGGCTGGCGAGAGCGGCGGACCTTCTCCAGCCAGCGGTCGCTTCGACGCTCTCGCGGCCAGGAGCCGAGGTCGGGAGAGGAGCGGGCACATCGACGTTGGTCGCCGCGCAATGAGGCGGCGCCTTCTTCTCCAGGCGCGAAGCACTCGAGTGTTGGGGGAACGCGTGAATTTGCATGATCGCCTCCGAGGTTCTGGTGGGGCAATGATGCCGGTCGGATGCCTGGAGATCGTCACGGGTGCGTCTTGCTGAGCCGGGCCCAGTGAACTGGCTGTTACCGTCCCCCGGGCCGACTCAGAAGGAAGGGGTTCTACCGCCCCCAGGCAATCTTGCTGGCTATGACTCGACTGTCCCGCCGCCAGCAGATCCAACTCGGCCTGAGCCTCGCCGCCGTGCGGCTGTGCCCAGCTTCTCCGGCGGCGGCGGGGGGGGAATCGCCCCGCCGATCCAACCGCTCCCCCCCGCAACGCCCGAGGTCGAGCTGGCCACCCTGATCGTCGAGGGGGACCCGGTGGTGATGAGCCTGCCCACCGCTCTGCCAACCCCGGACTCGCTGCCGGACATCACCGATGACGAGATCACCGATCGGCGGACCATCGACTATGCCACACAGATAGACAAGGGCGGTCCTTCGGCCGCTTTTCCCGACAACTACACCGTAGACGGCTTCCGCTACGACTTAAACGCCCCCGACCAGGTGGTGGAGCTGGGCGCCGTGGGGGAGTGGACCGTCCGCAGCGTGGTGGCCGATACCGAGCACCCCTTCCACATCCACGTCAACCCCTTCCAGGTGGTGGCCATCAACGGCAACCCGGTGCCACCCCGATGGCAGGACACCGTCATCCTCCCCATGGGCGGCAGCGTCACCCTGCGAACGCGCTTCTTGAGCTTCACAGGGCGATTCGTCCACCATTGCCATATGCTGGCCCACGAGGACCTGGGCATGATGCAGAACGTCGAGGTGGTCGCGCCGGGGGCCCGGGCAACGATTCCGGACATCCGGGAGGTTGGCCCACGCTACGTGCCGCAGGCTCGCCTCGACCCTGAGGATTGGTGCGGCGAGCCGTGAAGTGTTCGAAATGGTTTCGCCCTTTGCGCCCGAACGAGCCCCCATGCTCCTCGACCCGGCCTTCGAAGCGCGCCTTCTGAAGCTTCCCCAGCTATCCTCGGAAGTATGGGTGGGAGACTGTCGTCCCTCAGCTCTGAAGATCCGCGGCGAGGGACCGCAAAACGCTGGCCTCTGGGCCGACGCCCACACCGGCCTCTTGCGGGCAGTCGGCTCCGAGCCGGCCAGCGTGCCCGAGCCAAACCTGCTGCTCGAGCTCCTGGTGCAGGCCATGCTCAACGAGCGCTTCGAGCCCGGCCGCCCCGCCCAGGTGGCCCTGCGCCCGGAGCACAGGCTGGTGCTGCAGAGCACGCTGCGCCGACTCGACATCGAAGTTGTGCCGCTGGGCAACCCGGCCTGCCTGGACGAGCCCTTCGCCTTCTTCGAAAAGCACCTCAGCCAGGTCGAGGTGGCTCCCAAGAAGACCCGCAGGCGCTCGACGCACAAGTGGCAGTTTACCGCTCGTTTCCGGGCCGGGGCCTACCAGTGGCGCGCCTCGGCTCTGGCCAGCAAGCGCCTCAGCGAAGCCCTCAAGGAGATCAAGGCCGTCAAGGATCCGGAGATCGCGGCTGAAGGAGCCGTCCTGCTGCTCGAACGCCTGGTTCCCGCCATCGAGCACGTGGACAGCTCCTCCGGCGCGCTGGGCAACGCCGTGTACAAAGCGGTGGAAACGCTCAGCCAGGTGATCGCCGAGGGCTCCAGCGGAGCCGGGCACGCTGAGCGCCTGGAGCGGCTCTTCCAGGCCCTGCAGGATGACGGCTACGGCTACCTGGACAACCTCGGCCAGCATTGGGGTCAGCTGTGTGCCTCGCGCGAGCTGGCCAGCCATTGGGCCGACCGGCTGGCCGGCACCGTGCGGACGGTCTTCACGGCGCCTGGCTTCAACTGCTTCAGCGGCACCTCGGCGGCATTTTCCAGCCTGCTGGCAGCCGGACGCTACGACGAGATTCTCGAGCTCTTGTCGCTGGAGAAGCATCAGCCCCCTCTGTGGCATGACCGGCGCTATGGCGTGGAGGCTCTGAAAGCCCTGGGCCGGACGGAGGATGCTTTGGCGATGGCCGAGAGCCTTTGCCTGAATGATCCCTCGACCACGGTGGGCCTGGAGTGCGAGCAATTGTTGATCGACCTGGACCGCGAGGAGGAGGCCTACCGCTCCTACGGCCTGACTCTACAGAGAGCCACCAATCACAAGCTGACCTTCAAGGCCATCTGTCGGCGCTACCCCAAGAAAAGGCCCGAGCAGATCCTGCGCGACCTCCTCGGCTCGTCAGACGGCAAACAAGGGCAGTGGCTCACCGCGGCGGTCGAGCTCAAGCTGTTCGACGTGGCGCTGGAGTGCGCACGCGTGGGCCCGTGCAATCCGAGCAAGATGCACCGGGCCGTCGCCAAGTTGCCGCCCGAGCAGGCCCATGAGCTGGCTCTCCTCACGGTGCAGGCTTACCTGCGCGGCTGGGCCTACGAGGTGAGCTATCTGGAATTCTCGCAGGCGGTGGAGGACGCGCTGGCCCGGGCCCGGGCGGTCGGCGAGGAGGGCCGGACCAGGGCCTTGCTCGAGGAATGGGCCGGGGCCGACAGCACCTTACGCCTCTGGCTCAAGGAGTGCCTGGCGCGGCAGGCGGGGACTGTTCGCCGGTAGCCTGGAGAGCCGCCGTTATTGGAGCGAGGGAGGGGAACCTCGTCAAGCTCGAGCAGACACGTGGGTGTGTGTTCGGCCGCCACTACTGGCAGAGCCAGCCTGTGGCCGCCAGATTCACAGCCGCCTGGGATCTCGTGCGGCTGTACTCACAATGCGGGGGCGCGAGGGTGAACAGCGACTTCAGCGATCTGTTGCAGAGCTTAAACAGTTGCCAGGCTGAATACCTGGTTGTTGGCGGCTACGCCATTATCGCCTACGCTGAGCCTCGTTTCACCAGGGACCTGGACGTTTGGGTTCGTCCAAGGAGCGTGTTTACCATGCCCTGGCAGCGAGCGGGAAAACCGACGTGTTGCAACTGGGCCTACGCGGACGCATAATATTCGTGACTTAGTCGTTCTCCACCAAAGGTTTGGCGAGGACGCTCATTCCAGGTGAAACAACGTACACCCGCGCGGTTGTGAAGCGGCCCGCCCGCGCGCAAGTCTGAGCCTGGGAGCTGGTCGGGTAGCCTCGGTGGGCGACAGCTGCATCTCTTGGAGCTTGTCCCACACTGCCGCGATGCGCGCGGCAAGGATCTGGATCTGCATGCACTGAGCTTAAGTCGCCCAAATGCAATCTGAAGAGCTCAGGGGATCTGCACGCGGTCCATCAGTCGCTGGATATCGGGCGAACTGCTCTCATAGAGCTTGCTCGCCTTGACCTCTGCTTGGGACGGCTTCCCCGGCGGCGCCAGGCGCGCGGCCAGGCGGTACGATCGATAGAGCTCGACTGCGGCCTGGTCGCTTGCCTTTTTCTGCTCCTCGGGCAGGCCTCTCTTGCCATACAGGAAAGCCCAGTTCTTGAGCATCGCCTCTCGGCGCCGCGCGACGCTGGCGAGTCTGTCGTAGTCGGAAGGGTTGGCGGCGATCAGGTCGTCGTACAGCGCCCAGGCCGCCTCAAACTCGCTCTGCGCCTCGTCCAGATAGCCCAGCCAGGCGAGCTCGAATCCAAGCCGCTCCCGGGCCGAAGCGGCCCCGAACCCCACGTTGTGCCAGTGGCTCAATTGGATCCGTTGGGAGCGACGCGCGCACGTGGCAGCCTCTTCCCGCTGGCCGCACGAACGGTAGAGCCACACTAGATCGTCCAAGCAGCCGAAGATTTCGTAGGGATCTGGTCCGAGCAGAGCTTCCCGGTGCGCGATCGCCGAACGATAGAGCGCGATGCGCTCCGGACGCCGGTCCTGACCCAAACCATTCAAGAAGGCCAGATTGTCCGCCAGAGCCTGCTCGGTGCGAGGGCGGCGCAGGTCCTGGGTATCGCCCAGGCTCGCCAGCGCCTGGCGGTAACATTGGTCTGCGCGCTGGTATTCCTTCTTGTAGAGCCTCGCCTCCAGAGCCAGCATCATGAGCACGTCCCAGCGAGGGTCCCCCAAACCCACCGACTCGACGGACGGCACCGGCTCGCCTGGGATCTCCAAATCGAGCACCTGACGTCGTTGGCGCAGGACCTTCAGGCGCATCGAAGGACCGCGCAGTACGAAGTCTTCCGCCCCGCGCATTGGCCGTCCGTCCACTTCCAGGATGAAGTCCCCCACGCGGAGGCCCGCTTTCTCGGCCGGACTGTCCGCGAAGACCTCGTCGACGGTATAGGCCGGGGGGGGCGGAAGCGGCTCGCTGGAGCCGACTACGTGCGCCAAGCGCGCTCCTATCCATCGCTGGATGTTCGCCTGGTGCAATCGCAGCAAGGCCTGGCCTCGCCGAGCACGGACCAGCATCACCTGGACGGCCGGGTCCACCTCGTCGATGGAGTCCAGTTGGCAGAGCGTCTTGCCTTGATAAACCAGGGCAATGGCCGGGGCCTCGGGACCCGTCAGGTCCACCCGGTCAACGGGGAGAGACGCTCCCAGCAGCCTCTTGCAGAGCTTGTCGCCAAGCTCCCGGGTAGTCGGCCCGGACATGACCACCAGACGAAGCGGCCCCTCGGACTGGGCCTGGACGACCCCCGCCAGAAAAACCAGAATCAGGAGGAGCTTGCGCACGAGCCGATGATTCCCGATCAGCCCGCTAAATCTCCTGGCCGCACCCCAATGTTGGCGCTGGTAGGCGCACTGCGCTACGGGCGAGCCAGGGAGCGAAAACTGACAGCGGCGACGATCGGAGACCGGCTCGAATGAGCCATCCGAGTACTCGCATGGGTGCTGCTGTAGCCGCCAAACTCGGCCCGTTCCTGGATGAGGTCGTCTTTGTAGGCGGTGCTTTACGCCACTACGTCAGGCCTGAACAGCAAGAAAAACACTATATACTCGCTCGTAATGAGCAGGTCGGGGTTAGCGCCTCTCCAGGAACGATGGGCGCATCCAAGATGAGCATCACCCTGACCCTTGGGCTCCCAATCTACTTGGGCGCCTTTTCCCTTTCTTAACTGGCGCAGAGTTTCGCTTTGGTTCGGGCTCACGGACTTCCGACAGCGACACTCTTACCGTTCCGTCCGGGAAAATAGCGCTGATCTCCAGTCTTCCCCCCAGAGCGTCGATGTAGCCCCGCAGCGTGCTGATGTACATGTCCGACTGTCTCTCGATCTTGGACACTGTGGCTTGTGAGATCCCGAGTGTCTCAGCGAGCTGCAGTTGAGTCTTCCTCCGCAGATCCCTCAGTCGGGCTAACAGGACCTCGTCCGGTGGTTGTGTGTTTCCGCCGGATTCCAGAAGTTCGATCACTCGCTTGCCTGCCGATTCGGCGTCGTCATAGACCTCATCTGGGCCTTCGCCAAACCCGTCGTCCCCAGCGGACACACCAAAGCCGCGGCCTGGTCTCCACTCTACGGAAACCAGGTGTTTCCCAAGTTGAGCGTCGAGCCACCACCGCGCGTTGGGCGTCTCAGGCGCATCCAGGGCAGTGCGCACCTCAGGGAAGCGCTTGTTCAATTTCTGCTCGAGACTTTGAATAGGGTTCGATCTGGTTGCCATTACTCCCACACCCCTCTCTGGTCGCGGCCCATCTTGGCGAAGAGCAGACGTCCCGACTGAGCAAGGTCTGCTAAGAGACCTGACTCGTCTCTGACGTCCCTGATTTCAATAGCACCGTTCGTGCTGATGAAAATGTTATGCAGTCGACTACGAAAACGAGTAACCTCGGGATGACCAGCGACCGCTCGTTTGCTGTCGTCCTGTGGCGGGTACATCCGGCCGTCCCGTTGCCACGAGCCCGGGTCCCGGGCGACTCCCGACGCTTCGTCTTCAACTTCGTTGAGTGTTGACTCCAACAGTTGTCTCGCCTCCTCAGCGGTCGAGGCCGGTGGACGTTCGAGAAGCCGCCTGAAGAATTCGGACAGGCGCTCGGCCTTCGACCTTTCCATCCACCCTCCCATTACTATGCATCAAAAGCAGTATAGCCTTTTAGCTATATCGGTGCAACCTCCTGAAGGCCTGTAGCTCAGACTGTACGTGATGAACGACCGTATCCAGAGCAAGTTGAGAGATTGGCCATGAAGCTTCATTGTCATTCCAAGTCGGGCCCCGGTGGACAGCAGAAACGGGATTGAGTCCGGGGTACACCCATTTGTCGCCGGATCGCCGCTACCCCCCGATCCAGTCCACGACCAACACCACGAGAACCCTCATGAAATAACACTTCTCACATTGCATCACCATGCTCCAACACGGCTTGAATAACTCTCGCAAAAGTGTCACCCCAAGAACACGGCCCAGCGGGGTACTTTGCTGAAGACACCGAAGCCCCGGGATGCCGATGGCGAAGAAGCAGTCGCAACCCCTGGCCGGTGACCTCAAGAGCCTGATCGACGCCCTGAGCGATCCCTTGTGGATCGTGGATGCCAACGGCCAGACCCTGTGGACGAACACTGCGGCGGACGGCCGCGCGCCGAACGGCCGGCAGATCCCCCTTTCGTGGCGAGGGCTCGAGGCCAGGCTCGTGCAGGCGCCCGCTCAGGAGATGAGCCGCCGCCTGGAGGAGCTCGAGGAGCGCGAGGCCCACGCCCGGGCGCGTATGCGGCGCGCGGAGGAGCGTGAGCAGTGGGCCGAGGAGCGCGTGGCCCGAGCCGAGGAGCGCCGAGCCTGGGCGGAGGAGCAGCTGGCGCGCCGACCCGGGGACGATCAGCTGCGCCAGAGCGAGGAACAGCTGAGGGAGCAGCTCGAGAAGACGCGCTGGACCGAAGAGCGCCTGGCGCGGGCGGAAGACCAGCTCGCCTCCAGCGAGGCTCAATCGGAGAAGTTGCGCCAGACCGAGGAGCGCCTGGCGCGCTCCGAGGAGCAGCTGGCCCAGAAATCGGGGGAGGCGGCCAGGCTGCAGCGGGCCGAGGAGCAGGCCCGGCGCGTCGCTCAGCAGCTCGACGAGACGAGAGAGCGTCTCAAGCAGGTCCAAAAGCAGGTGGCCGACCAGGAGATGCTGGCCCGCCTGGCTTACTTCGACGAGCGCACGCAGCTGCCCAATCGCAACCAGGCGCGCCGCCACCTCGAGGAGCTGTTCAAGTCGCGCACCTCGGTGGCGCTGTTCAGCCTGGACCTGGACCAGTTCCAGCGCGTGCGCGACCGCTACGGGCCGTCGACGGGGACCGAGCTGATGAAGCTCTTGATCCGCCGTCTGGGCGAGTTCGTGCGCACGGAGGATCTGCTGGCGTGCTCCGGGCTGGATGCGTTCCTCATCGTCATGCCTCGCCCGGATGACACGGAGGTCGGGCTGCGCCAGAGCTCGGGCATCCAGGCCGAGCGCTTGCTGACGGAGATCGCCCGGCCCTTCACGGTGCACGGTCAGAGAGTCCAGGTGAAGGCCAGTCTGGGGATCAGCCACTCCCCGGGCGACGCCGCCTCGGCCGACGAGCTGTTGGCCAACGCCGAGGCGGCCCGAGGCTACGCCAAGGAGCAGGGCGGCGGCACGTTCCGCGTCTACGACGGTGAGATCAAGCGGAGCCGGGAGCGCAGCGCCGTGACCGAAGGGCAGCTCCGCCAGGCCGTGTCGGCCCGGGAGTTCACGGTCCACTATCAGCCGATCGTGGACCTGAAGACGGCCCGCACGGCGGGAGCGGAGGCTCTGATCCGCTGGCAGCACCGGCTGGAGGGGCTCCTGGTGCCCGAGCAGTTCCTCCCTTCGGCGGACAGGCTGGGATTGACCATCGAGATGGGCCACCAGGTGATCGAGGATGTGATCGCGCGGTTGCGGCAGTACGCGCTCCCCAGGACGTTCTTCTACTCGCTGAACCTGTCCCATCGGCAATTCCTGGACAGCAGGCTCGGCGAGCTGCTGCGGCCGATCCCGGTGGATCGTCTGGTGGTGGAGATGGGCGCTAGCCTGGACCAGGACGTGGACCGCGCCCTGACCCTCCTCAAGCCGGGGATGCGCGTGGCCCTGAATCAGTTCGGCGCGGAGCCGTTCACGTTCGAGCGCATGGGAGCGGTGCAGATCGTGAAGCTGGATCGGCGGCTGCTGCGCGGGGTGCCGGAGGACAAGAGGGCGGCGTCGGTATTCCTGGCGGCGTTGCGGCTGGTGCAATCGCTGGGATTGGTTCCCGTGGCGGTGGGGATCGAAAATCGCGTGCAGGTGCACTTCCTGCGCAAGCACGGCTGCCCGCTGGGACAGGGGAATTTCTTCTCGGCTCCGGTGGAGCCGGGTGCACTGGCGCCCTTCTTGCTCGACAAACCGACTTGGAAGCTCTAAGTACGATGGGAGCAGGATCTTGATCCTGCCTGACGCATGGAGCGGAATGAAGAACTCCCTGCTGGCCTGCTCGATGCTGTTCGCGATCGGTTGCACCGGAACCGAAACCCTCACCAATGGCCCACCGGTGGTGGACAACCTGCCGCCGCAGGCCATCATCCCGGCGCGACCTGCGATCACTCTGGAGGGCAAGCCGGATCTGCTCGGCCTGCCGATCATACGCGACGAGGGCGCGCTCCCCGCCGCCCCCCAACCGCCCCCCGCGCCGCCGCCCGCGGGAGCGGTGTTCTCGCCCCTGGGCACTCTCAGAGGAGGCACGTCGGAGGCCTACGCCATCTCCGCCGACGGCTCCACCCTGACCGGCGCCTCGATCGACGCGAGGGGGAACCGCGCCGCTTTCCAGTGGACCCAGGCCACCGGGATGCAGGCGCTGCCCAACACGCAGTCCAAGCCGCATTCGGAGGGTCACGCGGTGAATGAGGACGGCAGCAAGCTCGGCGGACTGGGCATTTTCTTCGATCTGCTCTCGGCCGAGATCTGGACCAGCCAGGGCGTCGTCGTGCTGCCCGGCTCGGTGCCGCCCAACCTGCCCCCTCAGATGGTCACCGACCTCTCGCTGGACGGCACCGTCGCCGTGGGCACCGCCGGCACGGGCATTCTCGGTTACCAGGGTTTCCGGTGGGCGCAGGGCGCCCCCACTCCCACGGGCCTGGGGACGCTGGGAGCCGCGGCCGGGCAGAAGCCCGGCAGCGAGGCCCACGGGATGTCGGGGGACGGCACGGTGATCACCGGCATCTCGACCAATCAAAGCGGTGGGCTCTCGGCCTACCGCTGGTTCGCGGGGACCATGGCGGCGCTGCCGGCGCTGGATAACCTTCCCTTCAGCGATGGCTGGGAGGTCTCCGCCGACGGTAGCAGCATCGTCGGCTGGAGCTCGAATCAAAGCAATCTGGTCCCCGCTCAGGCCACGCTCTGGACCGCCAACGGTCCGGTTTCGCTGGGCGAGCTGGCGAACTTCACCTTCAGCTCGCAAGCCTACGGGGTCTCGGGCGACGGCCGGGTGGTGGTGGGAGCGGCGGCCAGCGGCCAGAGCTTCTCCTCGCAGGCGGCCTTCGTCTGGGATTCGACCAACGGCATGCGCAGGTTGCAGGACCTGCTCGGCTCGGCGGTGCCCGCCGGGTGGCACCTGCTGGTCGCCACCGCCGTGTCCGACGACGGCAAGACTGTCGCTGGCTTCGGGGTCAACCCGCAGGGCGAGGTGGAGGCCTTCAGCGCTCAGCTGCCCTGAAGCCTCAGCGGGGGCGAGGGTTGCCGTTCACGCTGTGGATGCGCGTCTTGACCAGTTTCCAGGCCTGAGCCGCGCCCTCATAGGTCAGCTCGAGAATCACCTTGTGCACGGTCGGATCGGTGCCCAGGGTGCCGGAGAAATCGGCCTGCACCAGATACTGTCCCGGGGCCGCTTTCTCAATGCGGGGTCCCCCCTCGAAGGTGAGGTGCCACTTCTGGCCGGGGGCGGCCGGATCGTCGAGCACCGGCTGCTTGTCGTTGGCCGAGAGCCAGAAGTTGAACCCTTCCCGCACCGCCACGGTGGGGGAAGGGGTGAGGTAGAACGAGGTCTTCTTTCCGCCCACCTCCAGCTCGACCAGGGTCGGCATCCGAACCGGTTGCCCGGTGAAGGTCAGCTGGGCGGAGGCGGCCCCGGCCTCGACGGCGACGGCGGGCGGCACCTTGAGGTTGAGGTTGCGACGCACGTCGAGCTCGACGCCTCCTTTGGGGGCGGGCCGGGCCAGACGAACGGTGGCCTGGGCGGGCTCCTCGGCCACCACTTCCTTGCCCACCTCCACCGCCGTGACGCGGGGAGTGGCAAACAATGGCAGCTGGCCCGAGACCTCGCTGCTGCCCAGCCTGGCCTGGAGCCTGAAGGTGGTGTCCTCATCGGAGGGGGGCGTGACCAGCGAGAACGCACCCGAAGCCTGGCCCGGCGGGATCTGGATGGTGGTTCCGTTGGAGAGCTTTACCTCCAGGCCCATCGACCGGGGCGCGGCCTTCTCCACCTCCACGGTGCCCCGAACCTCCTTGCCGGCCACCCCGTAATCGCGGGCAAACTTGAGGGCGGTCAGCCGGGGAGGGGGGAGGACGCGCAGCTGCACCTCGACCCGACCGGCCGAAGTGGCCCCGATGACCACATCGATGGGGGACGTGGTCGCCAGCACCTCGATCGGAAAGCCGACCTGGTTGGCTCCCTGAGGCACGAACACGGTGCGCGGGATGGTCACCTGGGTGCCGCTCCAGAGGCCGATGGTGGCCCCTCCGGTCGGCGCCGGGGCGGCCAGGAACACGCGCCCTTGCAGCTGGGCCGGGCCGATGACTTCGGTGGCGCTCAGCTCGATCCGATTCAGGAAGGGCATCGGCTGTTGCTGGGCCTGCAGCGGGACGAGCATCAGGACGAGCAGGAAAAGGACCTGGTTGATGGGCGGCTTCATGGTTCCCCCTCGATTGGCTGATTTGCCAGACGCTTGCCCAGGCTCTCGATCAAAGCCGTGTCCGTTCCGCAGCACCCGCCGTACAGACGGAATCCTCGCGGCCGGCCCAGGGCCAGGAGCTCTTCGGCAAACTCCTCGGGCGGGTCGGCTTCGGCCCGAGAGAGCTCGAGCAGCTCCTCCGGAGGCTTGCTCGAGCCGTTGGCTTTGACGCCACGAATGCGAGAGACCTCGGCATGCTCGAGGGCCAGAACCCGCTCGCAGACGCTGGGATGGGTGCACCCGATCACGTAGAGCTCGGGACGAGGCGCGACGGTGCCGTCGATCTCGGCGATCAGCGACCAGACCGGCGTCTGATCGAGCATCTTACCGTCGGCCGTGAGGACGAACCCGACCGTGTAGGGGATGCCGGTTCGGGCGGCCACCGTGGCGGCAGCCACCGTTTCGACCCCGCCGTGCATGGCGGCGATCGAGATCAGCTCGACTCCCCAGGCCGCGACCGCTTCGATCTGGGGGGTATGGTAGTCGATGGCCTGGGCCAGGGTGGATTGACGATCGGGCTGGTAGGCCGCGAATCGAGGGCCGATGGGAGCGGTAATGAGGGTGTCCTGGGGCCGCTCGAGGCGGGACACGAGGTCGCGGACCAGGTCCAGGCAGTCGCGGTTGAGCCGCACGAGGTCGCCCGGGACCGTATACCCGAGCCTGGTCAGGTGCGCCGGGCTGGCCCGGTAGATGGGAGCGTTGAGCACGATGGGCAGCCGGTAGCGGGCGGCGGCGCGAGCATCGCGCTCGTAGAGCGCGCTCAGGGCGCTGCGACCTGCGGCCGAGTCCACCAGGGTGAAAATCGACATCTCCGGGTCGAGCTTGAGGTCGGTGCCAAACTGGATGCGGGTTTCCATCGGACCGTCGTAGAGCCAGACCGGCCGCGTATCGAGCACCATGCCAGGTGCTTCGCCCTCGCGATGCGTTCCCTTCAGAGTGAAGTGATGAAGGTCTGGCAGAACCTGCGCCCGGGGCGGCCGTATACCGAACAAGAGTTTTGCAGGTATCCTCCCCCCGCGCCGACCAAAGAAGCGGGCATGCACAAGCCCCAACGAAACGAGCCGTGCCCGTGCGGAAGCGGCCTGAAGTATAAGAAATGCTGTTGGGAGCGGCAAGCCTCCCCCGCCGCCGTGCATCCGGTCCACGACGTGGACCGTCAGCTGGTGAAGCGGCTCTCGAGGCTCCTGGACAGCCAGGAGAAGAGATGGGGCACCCATCTCGTCGAGGACTACGGCGGGGGCTATGAAGTGGATTTCGAGGAGGAGAACAGCTGGTTCTTCCCCTATGCGTTCTATCACTACCGCGGGCCTGACGATGCGAGCGCGACCTTGCTCGAGCAGCTGTTGGAACGAAAAGACATGCTCTCGGGGCCCGAGTTGGAGCTGGCCAGGGCTCATCAGGCGGCCCACGTCTCCATGTGGCAGATGGTCGAGGTGCGAGACGGCAGGGAGGTGTTGCTGCGCGACCTGCTGCTCGGCGACGAGCGCTGGGTCCACGACGTGGGCTTGGTGGAGAGCTTTCGTCCAGGACTGACTCTGCTCGGGAGGGTGCTCGAAGTGGGCGGCAGCTTCGTCCTCATCGGGATGTTCCACCGACCCCTGCCCCCTCTCTCGGCCGAAGGGATCCGCTCGGAGTTCGTGGAGCTGCACCGGCCCCACCGCAAAATCACCCGCAAACTGCTGCGAGAGCCAGACTGGGTCAGCGAGCTGACCGACTACTGGCGCGAAGAGGTGGCCAACCTCGATGAGCGGCCCTTGCCGAGAATGCAGAACTCGGAGGGGCACGATCTGCTGCTGGTGCGAGACCGGTACGTGTTCGAGCCCTCCAGCCGGGAGCTGGTTGGACTCCGGCTGCGAGAGCTCGATCAGCCAGAGGACAGAGGCTTTATCCGAGGCGAGGGCGGGGTCATCGTGGGCCAGTTCACTCTGCAGGAGCGGGCTCTCATCGTGGAGACGAACTCGCTGGAGCGGGCCGAGGAGCTGAGCGAGCGCTTGCGGGGATGGAAGATTCCCGGTTGGAAACGGGCCCGGCGCGACAAGCGCACGCCGGAGCAGCTCATGGAGAAGAGGAGCGCGGCCGCTCCGCCCCGGCTCGACCCGGACCAACTGGCGGCCCTGATGGCCTTCAAGCAGGACTGGATGCGGCGCTGGCTGGACGAGGGGGTGCCAGCCCTGGACGGGGTTACCCCCCGGGAAGCGGCCCGGACTCCGCGCCTGCGCGAGCGCTTGAGGGCGCTGCTGAGCGACTTCGAGATGCGAGAGGCCAACCTGCCCGCCGAGCAACGCAACGACATCGGATGGCTGCGCAGGGAGTTGGGGCTGGGTGGAAGCCCGGCGCCCTTGACGCGTTGAGCCGCGACCCTCAGGCGGCCGGCAGCCCCCCGCTCCGGGCAGGGTGCGATTCGAGCTGTTTCAGGAACTTCTCAGGTCGGGTGGATAAAGTGACGCCATGGACCCTCTGACAGCCTTTGGCCTGGGAGCCGTGAGCCTCGGGCTTATCTTCTACGCCCTGGAAAACCGCTCCCACTGGTGTATTCTGGGCTTCGCGGTAGCCTGCGCGCTGGGCTCGGTGTATGGCTTTCTGCAGGGCGCCTGGCCCTTCGGCCTGGTGGAGGCGGTCTGGACGGTGGTGGCGCTGAGACGCTGGCTCACTTTCCGTCGCACCCCGGCCTTGAGCTGACGAGATTTGTGAGGCTTTTCAGGGCTGGACCCTAAACTCATGGGGTGCAGATCCGTCCCGCAGGCCCTTGCGACTCCTGCCTGCCCGCCCCCCGGCGGCCGGTGGCGGCAGCGCCCGTCGACCTGCCTCCCCTGACGCTGGCCCAACAGCTGGCCGAGCGCGGGGCCAGCTTCGAGGTGCTGGGGCGCAACTGGCTGTTTCAAAAAAGCTGGAAGGCGGCCGGAGCCGAGAAGGTGGCCCAGGAGCTGCAAAAGGACGAGCCCCAGGTGCGCGTGCAGATGCCGAGCCAGGAGTGGATCAAGCTCGAGAGCACCGAGCGGCTGGGGCAGTTCCACGCGTTTCACGCCGGCTCGCCGGCTCAGCTGGGCGACGTCGCCCTGGGGCAGGCGCTGGCGGCCACCCACGCGCCGGGGGCGGCTTACCTGGCTTACCTGGCCCTGAGCCAGGGACCGGCGCCCGAGCGAGAGAGCGCGCTCTTCGAGGCCTTCGAGCAGGGCAAGCTCGAGGCCGGCAAGCTGGCCCGTCCCGAGCTGGCCGAGAGCCTGAAGGGGCTGGCCGAGCAAGGCTACAGCCTGTCCAGCGGAACGAGCCTGGCCACCTATCTCTCGGCCGAGAAGCTGGCCCCCGATGCCCCCGTGGAGGTCTCCCACCAGGGCCTGCGACTGACCAGCCTGACGGTCGCTCAGCTCCAGGCTCCTCCCCTGAGCGAGCTGCAGCAGCTCAAGACCCAGGCCGACTCTCTGAGCAAGCTGGCGGGCAAGCAGGCCGAGCAGGCCTGGGAGCTGGTGCGCCGCGATGGCAGCTCGCGCCCCCTTTCCGAGCGGGTGGAGCTGGCCAGGCAGTTGCTGGGGCCACAGCTGGACACGCTCTACCCGGCGGTGCTGGCGAACACGCCGCCCGAGGCCCCCCTGCAGCCCACGCTGGACGAGCTGCAGGGCCTGGCCCGCTGGCTCGAGCCCCGGGCGGCCGTGCAGGCCCTGGAGTTGGGGCGCAAGGACGGCTACGACCAGGAGCGCTGGAGCCAGGCGGTGGCCGACACGCGCGACCTCGAGCTGGCCCGGCGGGCCCTGGCGGCGGTGGAAGGTAAGGACTATGCCGCCCGTCAGGCAGCCTTCCAGCAGATGGTGGGGGTGTCCGCCGCCTGGGCGGTGGAGGCGGCCGAGGAGCTGGGAGCAGAGCTCGTGTCCCGGGGGCCGGAGCTGGCCAGGCTGGCGCGAGAGGGGCAGCCGGCTCTGGAAGCCTGGCGCACCTGCAAGGCAGAGAAGCTGGCCTTCGAGCCCGAACGATTGCAGTCGTCGCGTGAGCTGCTGCAGCGGGCGGGGTTGGATCCCGCGGGGTGGGCCGGGCTCTACGCCTCGATGCCTTCGGGGGCGCAGGGCCAGGAGCTGATGGCGCTGGCGAGCGAGCTCAAGCCCTTCAAGCCCACCCAGGCCGGGCTTGCGAAGCTGGTGGCGCTGGACCCGGAAGGCTACCCCGAGGTGAGCGCCATGGCGGCCAGGTTCCAGAATGCCGACCAGGCGGTGACAGCCTGGAGCGAGCTGCTCGCACCCGACCGGGCCAGCCCCGACTTCGCCGAGCGCCGCCAGAAGCTCGAGCAGCTCATCGAGCAGAAGGGCTGGGAGAAGGCCCGGTCCACCTACGCCGAGCTGGCCTCGCCACTGGACACCTCGCCCTGGGCCGAGCGGGTGCAGCGATTGCAGCTGGCCGAGCAGACCTGGCCGGGAGAGCCGGTCGTCGGCTACCGGGCCCTGCGGGAGGCCAACCTGGACGCCGCCCAGCTGCAGGCATTCGGGGAGCTGTCCGGTCAGCTCTCGCTCCAGAAGGAAGGCGACTGGGAGCTCTCGGGCGGGCGCTGGGTGAACAAGCTCTACATCGGGGCGACTCCCAAGAACAGCCTGCAGCTGCCGGTCCTGTCTCTGGCCCACCTGACCGGCTGCCGGCTCGCGTTCACTCGGCAGCACGACCTGCGCGCGGACAAGAATCGGGCCTGGCTGGAAGCCAGCCCGGACGGCAAGAGCTGGAGCCAGCTGGCCAGCTTCCCGGGCATCCGGGGTGGGCCCGAGGCCGAGAGCGTGGACCTTTCGGCCTATGACGGCAAAGAGCTGCACCTTCGCTTCGTGGTCAAGCCGGAGCACTGGGACCAGAACGGGCCGGGCGAGGCGCTGAGCATCTCAGACCTGAGGATCACCGGCCAGAGCCTGGGTCAGACGGTCGAGGTGGCCACTCAGGCAGAGCTGGCGGGCCCCACGCAGTTGCTGCGCGAGCCGTCCGAGCTGCCCGCCCTGGCGAGATTGGCCGGCCAGGTGGGAGGGGCCCGAGCGGCGCTGGAGCTGAGAGCGCTGGCACCCGAAAAGGATTGGAGCGCCCTGGGCGAGCTGGCCTCGCGGGTGGGGGTGAGCGCCGCCGCTCAGATCTGGCCGCACCTGGCGGGGGCGCAGCAAGCCCGGGATCTGGCCCTGGTTGCCCACCTGTCGGCCCCCGAGACGCCGCTGGAAACCCTGCTCAAGCGCACCCGGCATCTCTCCTCGCTCAAGCTCTCCCCGGCCGGGCTGGAAGCACTGCGCGAGCTGGCCTCCGCGCAACCTGAGTGGAAGAGCGTGGGGGCCTGGGACGTGAGCGATCAGGGCTGGAGCAACCGGCTCTACATCGGGGCCTCCACCCAGAACGAGCTGATCAGCCCCCCGCTCTCGCTGGCCCGGTTGCGCTCGCCGCAACTCACCCTCCAGGAGCGGCACGACCTGAGGGTGGACGGCAACCTGGCCACGATCGAGGTGGCCGAGGAAGGCCCGAAGCAGGAGTGGACCAGCCTGCTCGAGCTGAAGGGGACCTCGTCCGAGCTTCAGGATGTGCAGCTCGACCTGTCGCGGTATGCGGACAAAACGGTGAGGCTGCGTTTTGCGGTCAAGCCAAAAGCGTGGAATCAGGACGGGCCGGGGGAGGCGCTCTCGATCCGCCACCTCAAGCTCCAGGGCGAGACGGCCTGGGGCCGGGTGAGCACCCCCCTGGGCAGCTCCGGCGAGCTCTGGGACGAGGCCCTGGAAGGCCTCTCCAACCTGCCCGAAGGCAAGCGCGAGGAAGCGCTGCAGGCCCTGAGCCAGCTGACCGCCGGCCCGGGCGACGCCCGCCAGGCTCTAGAGCTGTGGCCGCTCGTGCTGAGTCGGCCGGACAGACTGTCCGAGCGAGCGGGAGCTCTGAGCGAGCTGGCCGGTCGGATGGGGACGGCCACCGCGGCCAGCGCCTGGCCGCTGCTCGACGAGGGGAGCGGAGCCGAGCTCAGCCGGGTGCGCTGGCTGGACATCGCCGCCCGCACCGCTCCCCCCGGGGCCAGCCTGGACGACCTGGCGCCGGTCTACCGCAACCTCTGCAGCCAGCCCCTGGACGAGCGGGCGACCGCGGCCCTGGACAGCCTGCTGGCCAACCGTCCCTCCTGGTCCCGCGAAGGGGTCTGGGAGACCCGCCAGGATGCGCAGCGCGGCACGGTATGGAGCAACCGGCTGTTCATCGGGGCCTCGCCGCAAAACAGCCTGACCACGCCACCCATCCGGCTGACCGCCCTGGAGTCGGCCCGAGTGGTGTTCTCCGCCAAACACGACCTGCGGGTGGCCAAGAACACGGCCGAGCTGGAGATCTCCTCGGATGAGGGAAAGACCTGGACCTCGCTGACCAGGTTCGAGGGGGCCGAGCCCACCGAATGGGCCGACCAGGAGGTGGACCTGGCGGCTTACCTGGGAAAGACCGTCCAGTTGCGCCTGCGGGTAGCCCCACAGCATTGGGACCAGCGCGGCCCCGGCAACGCCTTCGAGCTGGCCGGGCTGAAGGTGGTGGGACGGAGCGCTGCTTCGGCTCCCCGGCAGACGGTGTTCGAGGAGACCCGGGACGCGAGCCTGGTGGCCCGGGCCCTGCAAGCGGCCGGGGGCAGCTCGCAGTCGATGGTGGCCCTGGGCGAGCTGGGAGCGAAGCTGGACGACAGCGTGCAGGCCCTGAAGCTGTGGCCCGGCCTGGCCCCCGAGCTGGGGCGAGCGGACTTTGATCAGCGCCAGGAGGCGCTGATCGCGCTGGCCCAAAGCTGCGGGGTGGAGCAGGCGGCCGCGGCCTGGCCGCTGGTCTCCTCTCAGGGTCCGGCCGACATGGCCCAACGAAGCCGCCTGTTCACCCTGGCCAGCCGACTGGCCGAGACCTCCGCCTTGAAGGCGGAGGACCTCTACCTCAAGATGGCTGGGACCGATCCGCAGGCCCTGGAGGCGGCCGAGAAGTTGGCCCGCAGCCAGCCGGAGTGGACGGCGGTGGGCAGCTGGAGTCGCCAGGGGTCGGCCTGGGTCGACCGCCTGTTCATCGGGGCTCCCATGGAGCAGCACCTGACCACGCCGCCCCTGCCCCTGGCAGGCCTGCGGGACGTGCGGGTGGAGTTCTCGCAAAAGCATGATCTGCGGGTGGACACCAACCTGGCCGAGCTGGAGATCAGCGTGGACGGGCAGAGCTACACGAGCCTGCAGCAGTTCCCCGGCCTGAGCGCGGACTGGGGCCAGCGCTCGGTGGATCTGTCGGCCTACAGCGGGCGCACAGTGCAGCTTCGCTTTGCGGTGAAACCGAAGCAGTGGAACCAGGACGGACCCGGGGAGGCGCTGGGCATTCGGGACCTTCGTTTGAAAGCCGTGCGCGAAGGCCGCGAGGTGTCGCTTGATCTCGAGAGCTTGCAGGGCTCAGCCGTCGAGACGCTGGTGGCGGCCTCGAGCGAGGGCATGAAGATCCTCGGTCAGCTGGGCCCGGATCAGGCCTGGCGCGTGCTGGGCAGCCTGGGCCAGGCCCGGGCCCTGGGCCTGCTCCAGGGGCGCGATCCGGGCCACTGCCTGACCCGGGTGCTGCAGTCGATGATCGTGGGCGAGAGCCTGGACCGGGCCATGGAAACGATGCTCGAGGGTGACGGCCAGACGCTGGCCGAGCACGAGGACGCGGTGATCGTGGGCGGGGTGCGGGTGGGTAAGCGGCGCTGATTACTTCTTGCCCGCGGCCTCAGCAGGGCGGGACTTGAGCTCTTGTTGGACCAGCTTGAGCTGGGCCACGACCGCCTCCATGTTGGGGTAGCGGTTTTTCATGTCCTTGGCCATCATGTACCACACGCACTTGGCCAGGTTCTCGGAGATGGCCGCGTTGAGCTTGCGCGGGTCTTGCAGGGGCTCGTTGAGGTGCTTCATCATGATCTGCACCGACTGATCGCCCTCGAAAGGGCGCCGCCCGGTGATCAGCTCGAACAGCACGCAGCCCAGAGCATACTGATCGCAGCGGCCGTCCACGTGCTCGTCGTCGCGGATCTGCTCGGGGGACATGTAGGTGGGGGTGCCCAGCGCCGTGCCGGCCTGGGTCAGGCTGGAGCGGCCCTCGGGGCGGGCCAGGCCGAAGTCGAGGATGCGGGGGCCGCTCTTCGTGAGCATGATGTTGTCGGGCTTGATGTCGCGATGCACCACGCCCAGCTTGTGGGCGTAACCGAGCACGCCGGCGATGGCGATGGTCAGGTCGACCGACTCGCCCAGACCGGGCCACTTCTCACGCAGGCGATCCGAGAGCGTCTCGCCGTCGGCGTACTCCATGGTCATGAAGTGCAGATCAGCCTGGCGGCCGGATTTGAAGACCTTGACGATGCCGGGATGATCCAGCCGCTGCATGAGCTCGATCTCGCGCTCGAGACGGCGGGTGAACTCCTCGTCTTTGATGGCGTCCTCGTTGAAAATCTTGATGGCGATGGACTCTTCCTCGTTGAGGGTGCGGTCGGGGACGGCCCGGTACACTTTGGAATAGCCGCCCGATCCGATCCGCTCGACGATGCGATACTCCTCGAGCTTGGACAAGATCAGGGGGTCTTCGGCCACTTTGGCGTTGTACCTGTCCAGGGTGCGAGCCCGCGACGCGAGCCGCATCGAGCGCACCAGCCAGTTGACGATCAGGATCCCGGCGAAGGCGGGGATGATGCGCACGCCGGCGATGGAGGGGCCCAGCGTGCCCAGCAGGCGCTGGCCGATGAGGGCGCCGATCAGCCCGATGACGGTCACGCCCACCATGCCGTAGCTGGTCTTGGCGGGGTAGAAGCGCTCGGCGGCGTAGCCCAGGCCGGCCGAGATGGCCAGCACCATGATCACTCCCCACAGGCTCTGGACCAGCGAGAGGAAGACCCAGAAGACCAGCAGGGCCACAGCTCCCGCCCCGATCAGATAGGTGCGGTCGCGCCCCTTGAGAAACGCCTCCGCCCACTCCACCAGGCCCAGAATGAAATTCATCAGCGATGCTCCTCCGACGCGTTATGCCCTATCTTCTCCATGAAACGCGAACTGCCTTCGAGAGCAGGAGACGTATTGGGCCTCCTCCCCCGGCCCAGCTCAGCGGCAGGCCTGGTGCAGTCGAGGTGGAGGGGCTGACGGCGGCCGAGAACGCCATGAACGGATGGCCGATGATCGGGGATCCCCTGAGAGCTCGTTCGGCCAGCGATCACCCGCTCTGTCGTCGCTGCAACGTCATTTGAGGCGGGGACAAGTTTACAATCCAGGCCAGAAATCGCAACAGACCGTTCGGTGGGAACGGTTAAAATGGCGCTCCGATGGAGCTTCTCACTCCCGTCAGCCGTCCAGGCTCGGCCCTGCCGCCGGAAGTGGCTCGTTTCGTTCGCAAGATCGAGACCCGGGTGGACGAGGTGTGCTCGGGCTCTGGCGAGGTGGGCGAGTTGCCCGAGGACCTCAAGAAGCTGGCCCGGCTGGCCCGCAACGCTCCCCTGGCGGCCGCGGCCCCCTTCGAGCCCCAGCACGCTCGCTCGGTGGCCAACCTCATGGCCACGGTCAACCAGATCAACCTCTACGCCAGCCTGGCCGTCAGCCCGGCGCCGGTGGCGGGCTGTCACGCGGTGCTGCGCCAGGGCCTCGAGGAGCTGCAGAGCGGCCTGGAGGAGGTCTACGGCGGGGCGCGCGAGCTCGAGCGCACCAACCACGTACTCGGTCGCCCGGCCCCACCCGACCTGGTGCCGATGGTGGAAGTGCCGGCGGGCAGCTTCAAGTTCGGGCTGGAGAACCGCCTGGAGACCCTGCCCGCCTACCGCATCAGCCGCTACCCGGTCACCAACCGGCAATTCGCCGCCTTCGTGGAGGCCACCCGGCACAAGGTGCAGGGAGGCTGGACGGCGGGCGACGAGTCGCGGGGAGAGCATCCGGTCACCCAGGTGACCTTCTACGACGCCCAGGCCTTCGCGCGCTGGGTGGGGGGGCGGCTGCCCACCGAGCAAGAGTGGGAGAAGGCGGCCCGGGGCACGGACGCTCGCAAGTACCCCTGGGGCAACGAGTGGGACCCACGCCGGTGCAACAATGACTCCACCGGCACCACGCCGGTCACGGCTTTTGAGCACAAGGGGAACGTGTCGCCCTTCGGGGCGGTGGACATGGTGGGCAACGTGCTCGAGTTCGTGGACGGGGGCACGAGCCGCCGGCCGGGGTCGGTGCTGCTCAAGGGCGGGGCCTGGACCAACTACGTGACCCGGCACAACCAGCCGTTCGACTGCATCCGGCACACCTCCGAGACGCCCGAGTCGAGCTACAACGGCTTTGGCTTT
>JAANMV010000112.1_pt1 | contig 90316 bp, 62 predicted proteins | sample 7279661 | NCBI WGS metagenome assembly JAANMV01 (sample SAMN14094540, study PRJNA606508) | bioreactor metagenome | isolation source: A lab-scale SPAN reactor treating ammonium-rich wastewater day 121 | place: Ireland: Galway | collected 2017-05-16 | reverse complement strand
CGCCCAGCGGAAGGCTCGCTTGATGCGGTCCACGCGGTTGTTGATCGTCTTGCGGCACCAGCCCTTCTCAAGCATCCACTCCCGGACGGCCTTCAGGGCAAGCGGCCCAAACTCGGTGGCGGGAACGCGCCCGTAGAGCTGGCGGACCGGCTTGAGCGCGTACTTGATTTCCGAGACTTCGGACGTGGCCTTGCCCTGCGGATCCACGTAGTACTCGCGGGCGTGCTTCAGAAATGCGAGCAGGATGTGGTTCACGGTGGCCGCTCCTGCCTGCGACGTGGGGGAGGCCTGTGGAGGCGCTGTCGAGCGGGCAACCTGGTGAGCCCGGTTCGCCCGCCACTCCGCCAGTAGTCGCTCGTAGCTCTCTGGGCTACCGTAGGCACCCAAATAGTGATCTTTTCCCTGGAACCGCGCCACGGCCCTCCCAGAGGCTTTGTGGAGGGTGTAGGCGGGAACTTTGCCTGCCGGTCTTGGCATACTTACGACTCCTCTGAGGGAGTTTCTCCGTAATTTACGGAGAAACTCGGGGTTCAGAGGCCGCACTGCCGGGGCTCGGCAGGTACGCAAGTACTGCGTTCGGCAAAACTTATGGAAGTCGGGGTGGGGAGATTCGAACTCCCGACCTTCTGGTCCCAAACCAGACGCGCTAGCCAGGCTGCGCTACACCCCGATCGTCGTTGATGGAGGAAGCCGTTCGTCATGAACGATAGACCTTCCCGGCTTGAACGAAGTTCGCACCGTTTTGCGAATTTATCGCGCCGGTTCCATAAAGCAAAGGGGGATCGGCATGGCCGATGGATATTTTTGACGCGCGTTGACGCCCCTTCCAGCGGCCCTCGAATTCCTGATACCTGCGCTGGCGGCCACCGTGAAACGGTTTCGACTCGAGTTCACAGCTCACCCAGCGTCGACAAATCGGCGGGTAGTTGCCATTCCCCCCAAATTCGCCAGAAATCGGGCAAGTCAACGCCATACACAGCTTGCGCCCGGCGATAGGCGTCGGCCAGAGGGCAATTTTCCAATGCCTCAAGCGACTCGCCCAAGCGTTCCGCCAAGTCAGTCATGGCGGCCAACAAGGCTCGCGAAGCACTGGCGCGCTGAAAAACATTGGAATCGTTTCCACCAACGTGCATGCTGGCTGTGCTCCCTATCGAGGGCGAACGGGCTCAACCGATCGGTTAATGCTCTACCTGCTTTTTCTTGGCCGCATGGTTGCCACGGAACGTTGCAAAATCGTGGCGCTGAGAATTCACGACGACGGCGAACCAGCCCGGCATGACCATCGGCACCGATGCGAGGCAACGAGGGCTGTCTCTACCCGGATCGCACTTCAACATCAAGTCCACTCCTGGATTGTACCAGCGGCCAAGGCCTCTGGGCATATCAGATCATTCGCTCAGTCTGTGAATTTCGCGCACACTCATATCCAGTTCACTTGCCCTGAGTCACTTCTGCGGAAAAAAGGGCTACTCCTTAACGCGGGCAACCCGCAAACAGACATGTAGTCCGCACACTTTTCTGCAGCTTGCGGAGATGTCAACACGTGAAACATTTGACTCGGCACCACACGATCGCATCGTCCTTGCTGCAGTTCTGCCGGACTCTTTGAACTCGCGACACGTGATTGCAGGTCGGGCATTTTCACTCCTGGAATCCGGACTTCGGTATCATTGCCCTGACCATGCAGCGCACGGCTTTAGACACCACACATGATCGCAGTCCGAAAGAGTTCACGGAGCCAATTTGGCCTGTTGGCTTTGCTTCCACGCCTGGGCGTAACGCTCGAATCCTTGTTGAACGTGGGGGGCTGCCGTCGCCAATGCCACTTGCAAGCTATTGTTGAGCGGAGATTGCCCCATGGCGGCCCAAATACTGGCAGCTTGGATGGCCACAGCCTCGTCGTAGGCCGACAATTCCTTTAGCAGCCTTGATATGTTCCCGCCGGATTTCTCGGCAAGCCGCTGAGCGTAGGTGTAGGCACTGGTGAATACTCCGTCGCCATCGCCATCGATCCATACCGCGCCGGTCGCGCCCAACGAATAAGGCGTCCAATCCGTCGACGTCGGCTGATAAGGCTTGGGTGTGGGCCAATAAAGCTGGCGAATGCCAGGGCCGGTGCCAATGATCGCCAGAAAAACATCGTGCGACGGCCGATCCATTTCCCAGGTTCCTTGCCAAATCACGCCGGGGCTTGTGCTTCGTTGCTCTGGATCGATGTCAACTTCGCGAATGGGCACGCCGTTGGCGTACAATGTGACACGGTCGGCAGCACACCAGTGCGGCCCGAGAACCCTTGCGGAAATATGCAGACGGCTGCCGCTTTCCCCGCTCGTGCGAGGCACGAAATCGCCCGGCCCAAATTCTCGATCGACCGTAATCTCGGCCAGCAAACCATAGCTGACCGAAACGCGACCCGCCAACAGGCTGGCATACGCCTGGTCCAAATCGATTTCACCGGGCTTGTCGTCCGCACATCGCACATAGGTTCGGCCTTGCCCCACAAAGTGCCGGGCGACATCGTGCGAGTCGCTCGAGCCAACCGCGGTGATCTTCAGGCCCCGGTTGAGCAGGCCAAACCAATCGTGAAACAGTTGCAGTCCGTCGCTTTGCGTGGTGCCCGAGTTAATCGTTTCCATCAGATTCGCCCGCAGCACCTGGCCATCGAGTCGTTCGCCCGCGATGCCGATGTGACGCTTGGGATCGAAGGGGCGAAAGCCGGCATGGATGTCGCGGGGATGGTTCAGCACGACCAGCCGTTGCTGATCTTTGTTTTGAAAAATGGCTTCAAACACGCTCGGCCAATCCTGGCCGCGATGGTCGATTGTGGCAGGCCCCGGATTCAACGGAAAGACGTTGAAATGCCCTACGCTAGTCGTGACTTCGTTGCCCACGATCGGCGTGAAATACTGACGAACTCCCAAATCAACCGCTGTCTGATGGTAGTCGATCTGAATGTTGTGGTCGGCGGCAACAGGCAGCTCCACGCACTCGGCTGCCAGCGTGATCATTCGTTCTTCGATGGTGGCATCGCCATGACGGGAATGCGTAAACGTGTGGCAGTGCGTATCGCAGGCAACGTAACCCAGCGTAGGAACCTCGCGACGGATGGCCAGGTTCAATTGGCGCACATCGCCGGGCTTTAATTCCAATTGCTTCATATCCACCGTATATTCAAAGCCTCGCCCGGCGACGATCGTGTACTTGCCTGCGGACAGCGGTAGCGATGCACTCCCATTGGCCGAGAACACTACGCCCGGCCGCACGGCCAGACTCTGATTCGATTCTGCCCCGGTTGTCATCAACGAAGCCGACTCGTCGAGCACGGTAATCCGCGACGGCAGCGGTTGACGAGAATCGGCGTCAAGTACCCTGACTTCAACTCGGGCTTCGGAAAGCACCTGCTCGCGAGGCCGCGCGTCGAGTCGCACATCGCCAATGAGAACGTCGTCGGCAGCGCGGCCAGAGCCATGCACCCGTAACCGATTGCTCCCACGCTTGAGCGTGCCGGAGGGAATACTCCAGAACGTGACCATCTGGTTTTCATCGACGGGCAGCGTTCCTAGGCGCGCGTTGTTCACTTCGACCACCCAGCGCTGTTTCACGTCGCGGTGGCGAATACGCAGCGTTGCCACATCCAGGGCCTGGTCCAATTCGAAATTGAGCTGAAACTCCGACGCTTCGGCCTGTTCAGGAAACTCGGTCCATTCGCGTTCCTCGCCAAAACGGATATGCCGCATCCGTGATTCGAGAACGCGATCGTCGCCGGTTGCCAAAGACGCGGCAACCAACGGCATCACGACGAATGAAAGTACGGAGACGATACGATGCATCCGGTTCAGGCAATACCTGGGCGAGTACAAACAAGCGGGCAAGCTCACGCGCGAAACTCCTCAAAACAAGCCGTTGAACGGTGCATCGTTGGCGAATGAAACCGCGAGCCGTGTTGCCGACGGTACAGGCGACCCAGTACGGCGTCGCGGCCGGGGCATAAGCGTCCGGATTAAAAACAGTGCAAGTCCGCCTGGTATCCGATCTCAACCAATCATACGGCGATGTCGTTCCTTCACGAAACCGCATCGATTGAATGGATTATACAAGCCAGGACGAAGCAGAGCTGCATTCCAAATGGAGTTCCTTGATAGACGCGGCAGCGGCAGGTCTTTCGTCCGTCGACCTCGCATCCACACACCGCGACATTGCATTGCGTCGTTGCATCGGCCAAGCTAACTCCCAGCCATCACCGCGCGATGGTCGCGCGCTCCTCATACTTTATGCAACAACGGGAGCCGCAGTCGCGATCCGGTCGCCACGTTTTCATTTCACGGAGTTTCAACAGTCGATGTCTGTCCCATTTTGGCAGGGCGTGTTTCCCGCGGTCACCACCCAGTTTCGCGAAGACCAATCGCTCGATTTAGCATCCACGGCCCGGCATTGGGAACGGCTCATTGCCACGGGCGTGCAGGGATTGATCGTGTGCGGTTCGCTGGGGGAAAACCAGACGCTCGATCCGGCCGAAAAACGCGCGGTGGTGGCTGAATCCGTGAAACTTGCCGCAGGTCGCGTGCCGGTGTTGAGCGGCGTGGCCGAAACCAGCACAGCCGCGGCCTGCAAATTCGTGCATGACTGCGAGCAGCTCGGCGCCGCCGGCTTCATGGTGATGCCGGCGATGGTTTACAAGGCCGACCCTCACGAAACCATGCATCACTTTCGACGCGTGGCCGCGGCAACATCGCTGCCTTGGATGCTGTACAATAACCCCGTCGGCTATACGGTGGATGTCACGCCGGCCCAATTCGTAGAACTGACCGATATTGAAAATCTGGTCGCGATCAAGGAAAGTTCGGCCAATACGCGGCGAATTACTGAATTGCGAATCGAAGTCGGCGACCGCTACGCCCTGTTTGTTGGCGTGGACGATCTCGTGCTGGAATCCGCCGTGCTGGGAATCGACGGTTGGGTGGCCGGGTCGGGAATCGCGTTTCCAGACGAGAATCAATACTTTTGGGAACTCACCCGTGCCGGCAGATGGGACGAAGCGCGGCAGTTCTACCACTGGTTTTATCCGCTGCTCAAGCTCGACACGCATGTCAAGTTCGTGCAGTACATCAAGTTGGCCGTGCAAGAAGCCGGCCTAGGGCATGAATGGGTCCGCGAACCTCGTTTGCCATTGGTCGGCGCCGAGCGTGCCGAAGTGCTGGGCATTATCCAAAGGCAGATGACGAACCGGCCCGAGATTCCTGCCCGGCAAACAACGCCAGCATCGTGAGCAATCCTCCTGTGCAGTTGCTGCTCACTGCTTGACGTTGTAACAGACCAGGTCGTCCTGATCTCGCAGGTAGAGTTTGCCGTCGGCAATCACCGGATGTGCCCAACTCTTATCGTTGTTGACCGCGATGCGAAAGCTTCCCTTCAGGTTGAAACCGCGAGGGCTGGCTTCCACAAGCGCCATCACGCCGTTTTCATAGCGAAAGTACAAGTGGCCGTCGGCATAGGCCAGGGCGGCGGAACCGCTTCCGGGGCCGCGACCCGGTCCCCAGGCAACCTTGCCAGTGCTGAATTGCATGCACATGGGCAGACCATTGTTATGCCCATGCCCGAGGTAGACATAATCGCCCAGCAGGACCATGCCGCCGTGATGGTTCTGCACATCGCGGGCAGCATGGTAATAAACTTCGCTAACCGCCACCCGCCCTCGACCACCGCTAAGTTTCAATAGCGCGGTGCCGCCATCGCCGTAACCGGTGGAACAAAGAACGTAGTCGCCCTTGACGATCGGCGTGGGGATATTGGCCGTGCCGTTGGCGATGCGATCGTAACGCCACAACACCTGGCCGGTTTCGGCATCCACGCCAACCACGCCGCGCCCCATCACCTGCACGTATTGCTTCATGCCAGCCCCGTTGCTGACGACAATCGACGAATAGCCGGCGCCGTCTTGCCCTCGTTGTCCGCCGTAAGGCATGGGCGCGGACCAGATGACATTGCCGGTCCGTTTTTCGAGTGCGACCATGGCCGCCTTTTCACCACCAGGCGTGCAGATGAGTCGATCGCCGTCGATCAATGGTGACTCGCTGAATCCCCAGCCTGACATCATTCGGCCCCCAAAGTCGCGACCATAGTTCTTGCGCCAAATTTCCCCACCGGTTTGAGCGTTTGCGCAGAGCAAATCGCCGGAGAGACCGACGCAGAAAACGAGATCGCCATCGACGGTCGGCGTCCCGTTGCTGTGATCGGCGCGGCCCACGGCGGTGGCCCAAGCCTGTTGGCCATCGGCTTGATTCAGGGCAATCAAATATTCGTTGCCGCCGCGCTGCCCCATGGTGTAGATTTTGCCGCCGGCAATCGCCAGGCTGGAATAGCCACGGCCGAGTCCTCGCGCCTGCCAGGCCAAGGGCGGACCATCGGCCGGCCAACTCTTCATCAAGCCTGTCTCGGGCGAAATACCGTCTCGCTGCGGCCCCCGCCACTGTGGCCATTCGCCAGACAGCGCCCCGGAACCGGAAGCCAAAGATTTCGATGTTGACGATTCGCCGGTGGAATTGCCGCCGGTCGCTTCTTCTCGCCGCCTGCGGATCTCATCGCGAATCCATTTCTGGTCGGCGGCGCTGAGCTTGAGCATGGGCACTTCAATCACCTTCTCGTCGGCTTGCTTGAGCCGCACCGTGCCTTGCTCGTACTCCACAAACTCCGCGTCGATGGAAAACTTGCCCGAGGCGTCTTTCCAAGTGCGCGGTTCGCCCCGGGCCTCCCAAAGGCAGCAGCACAACCATCCCAGACCCAGCGCCGCGAAGCCCATGCCGATTCTCATGACTCTGTTCCTGAAGAATAGGGATTTACCATGGGAAAACCCAGCCTCGAGAATAACCAGTTTGCCCCGGGTAAAGGCAACCGCATTTTCCAGAAATTATACGCCGCGGGGGTTTCCCCACTACGCACGCGCCGGGGTAAAGCGGCGCGGCTGATTCGCGACGGGAATCGTTCTTGGTGACTGCCCTTCAGGAAGGCACGTTCTTGCGCACGGCGTTCATGGTCGCCTCTTGCCTGGCGGCCACAATCTGCTGGGCGCGGCGCACTTTCTCTTTTGCCGCTGCGGGGTCGTTGATCAGGCCGAGTACGGTCGGTGTGAGCCGCTTCACCTGGTTCGGCTGATCCATGTCGAACAGCCAGTCGTTCAGGCCGACGTCGTTCCACATGTAGCCTTTGCTGGTTTGCTCGGCAAAGCGACCGACCAACGCCGGAACTCCATTGCCGATGCACATGATGGGGCTGTGCATTTCAAGCCCGAACAAGCCCGACGAGTGAAGATAGGTGCTCAATGCTTCGTCGGTAAGCCAGAAATTGTTGCGCCAGACCACGCGCCGCGCCACGTCGGCGGGCAGTTTGTCGATGATGTTCTGTTTGCCGACGGCCATTTGTGTTTTGTCTTCGGGGCAGACCAACACCTTGTGATCGGTCTGACGTATGACGGCAACGATGGCCTCTCGAAGCGGTGCGTGATCGTGTTCGCGCATGGCTTCGTTGCGCGCGTGACGTTGCTCATCCTTTTCGCGGCCAGGGCGGATCAACCAGTAAGGCGTATACCGCAATCGCGGAATGCAGCAGAGAAACTTCCCCGCTTTCAGATCGTGCTCCTGCAAGAATTTTTCCGCGGCCTCGTCATTCCGCAAGTCAACGGCAAACGCGCCGTCGGGTCCAAATTCCATCACGGGGCACTCGATGCCCTCCTCCTTGGCTTTGGCTAACGAAACCGAGTCGCGGAAGAAGACGAATTTCGCCGTGCTGAGCAACTTGCGCTGCGCCTCGTCGGCGCCACCGTAGGTAATGCCGTACACGCCGAACGGCTTGCCGGTATGCTGAACAAAAGCGGCCGTGTCGCGCGCCGCGACAAACGAGGGACCCGAACCGTGCAACAGGAAATCCGCCTTGGCGATCGCTTCGCCCAGTTCGGCGGTGGTTGCCATCCCGTTGTCGCGGATCGAACCCTTGACGATTTGCAGCTTGGGAAAGCGGCGATGCTCCATGGCCGCCACTTCTTCGCTCAAGTCGCCCGACGCCCAAAGGGTCACCTCCGCTTCGGGCAAGTGCTTTTCCAACAGCGCCAACACTCCCGGGGTGTGGGCAATGTCTCCAATGTTTACCACCTGCCACGACGAACGGAGCAGAATCTGCGGGCGGCGGGTCTCAGCCTGAAGTGAACCCGCCAGAGCCACGGCAAGTGCGGACTGCATGAAAGCGCGACGGCTCACCATGATATCTCCGGCTTTTGTCATGGAACGTGGTCCTTAGCGTTGGCGACAAGAAGGGCGAGATTCAAGCGATGCTTCCCGATTCGTGGCATTATAACCACAACAGGCCCCACGAGAGCGGGCCGCCACCTTCGGGTGGCACGCTGGATCAGCCATGCCGTATAGTGGGGGGATTGTGACTCTGCTTCTCGATTTGAGAATCGTTCGCCACACTTCAATTTCTCTCCCTGGTTGTTCAACGGGCGTCGTCAACATGCGCATCTTCCTATCGGTTTTCGGGCTGGCTGCGTCATTGTTCACTGGCGGATTCGCCGTTGGGCGGGAAACTGCGTTTCAAACGCTCTCCGCGCAGCAATCGGGCATCCGTGCTGTATTCGACGCATGGTATGCCGACGAAATGAACCGCCAAGGAGGGCCCGGGCAAAGTCACGGCTGGTGGCCCTGGGGGTTGCGAGCGTTCGACTACGATCAGGATGGTGATCTCGACCTGCTCGCCTCGCACCATGGCATACCCCACTCCATCGTTCTCAAGTCGCTGTTCAAGGAAACCGGCGAGCATCGCTACGTGAACGCCACGCCCGAGTTGGGCCTCGATTCGCGTGATTTGCCAGGTGCCGACGATCGACCTTGGATATGGGATTTCGATGGCGACGGCTGGCTCGACATAGCCGGGTTTTCCGACGAGTCCCGGCCACCATCGGTCTGGAATCATGGCGGTAAACAGTTCGTATCGTCCGGGAAGCAGTTTTTCAATTTGGCGCACCCTCGGGAAATCGTCGATTTGAATGGCGATGGTTACCTCGACCTCGATGGCGGCCGGCTGGGACAATGGTTATACGATCCGGAGTCCAAAACCTTCGCGCACGACAAAACCCCACGATTCCCGGTTCCCGCGGAAGTGCCCTCCGAATTGCTCGGTCAATTCGAAAATCAGCGCAAGCTTCCCCAGAACCGATTCATGCACGTCGAATATCTGACGCACGACACCGTGGGCTACGACACGCTAGGCTATGCACCGCGGCCAATCGATCTCAATGGCGATGGCCGGCCCGACCTGGTCGTCCGCGGTTCCGGCGGGTACGGCGCCGACTATCTGGGCCGCTACTTGTTGCGCATGGAAGACGGTCGGTTGATCGACAGCACCAAAGAACTGGGATTGCCGCTCGACGCCGCTCCGATCGTGATCGACGACTTTACCGGAAATGGCCGCGTCGATCTCATGCTGGTGGAGAAAGGCACCGGCGGGGTCTACGTGCAAGACGAGTCCGGCAAATTCCGCCGAGTGGAAAATGCTCTCACAAATTTTCTTCAGCGACGCGGTCCCTACCTGATTCGGGCATTCAAGGCCGATTTCAATAACAACGGTTTGCCGGATTTCGTGCTATCCAATCCGCGACTAGGCCAGGTGGCCCTGTTCGAGAATCAGGGGGAAGGTGACTTCAAACAAATTCTTGCGGCATCGGGCTGGGATTCCAACCCGATCGTGATTGCCGACTTCAATCACGATGGCCGGATGGACATTGCCGTGGGCGGAGTTCCCAGCGGCGCACCCGGCGACGATCGCAAATTCAGCATCACGCTTTACCTTAACCAGACGCAACAAGCCGGAAACTATCTGCAAGTCTCTCCTCGCGCGGCCGCGCCAAACCCTTATGCCGTGGGCGCCGTGATCGAAGTTTTCGCTCCTGGCGAGTTGGATTCGACGACGCCAGCGGCATTGTTCGTGGAGAAGGCCCACGCCGACGGCACGCCCATTCATGTAGGTCTGGGGAATCTGACCGCATGCGATATTCGGGTGCAGGGTCTGGACGGCAAGGTTACTACCGTCCGCAATGTGAAAGCCAATCAACGTCACGACCTGCACGTGACAGGACCCGCTCAACGAGATAACGGACGGCGCGAAGATTGATTCTTTCGCCGCTGGTCGGGTGCGACAACGACATGCGTATCATGAGGGCAAAGGTGGACGATGGCATTTGAACCGATTTGCATATTTTCAGCGAACGCCGACCCGCTTGGCGTGGTCACGTTTTTGCAGCGCCGCGGTTGCCACCTGGAAATCTCGGGGCCTTACGAGAACTGGCAGCGAATCGTGATAACGTTGACGCGCTCAGGCATCGTGCGAAACGCCCAATCCCTCACTCTGGAGCATTCCGCCGAGTATTACCGCGGCGACGAGGGCAAGCGACAGATGCTGGGCATGCTTGGGTACTTTTCAAGCTTTCCCGACCACGCTCGCAAACCCGATGTACTGAGGGCGATCGCGGCTTTTCAATTTGCGATTTCTATTTCGCAACACGATCTCGACATTGAGAGCCGTGATGAGCGACTGCCTTTGCTATACGACTTGTGTCGACACCTGGATGGAGCCATTTTTTCTCCATCGGCCCTGCGCGACAGCCAGGGTCGAATCCTCCTGAGCAACCAAGGTGATTCAGATCCGGCAGCGGTCCTGCCGCAATCCAAAGTCGAGCCCGACTGGTTTGAATCCGTGCCGTTATTGGACCGCGACGAAAATGGGGACGAATGGGACGAGCCGATGCCTCCCCCGGCCCAGCGCGTTGCCCGGCGAACGATATGCCTGACGGCGGTAGCTGCCCGAGCGACTTTGGAGCTAGACGCCCCGCACCTGGACAATGCCGAACAACATCGCCATCAAATATTAGAGTGGATCGCGGCGGTCGGCGTGGAAGACGAGTTGGAACCCGATGAATGGAAGGTGCTCCAACGACCGACTGGGAGCTTGGACGAACGTGCGTTCATCAATTCGATGTGGCGGGTTGAAGGACTGGCGGTGCTCGCCTGGGCTCTGAAACTGCATCCGCTGCCACCCTACGACGAACTGGTGATTCCGTCGGAGTTGTATGCGGCGACGCATCTCTTCGATGGCCCAGGCGCGCGGCAGTTGCTGGCGAACCCCACGCTTCGTACGGCGGAAGAACTGGCCGAGATGGGTGTGCACTTGTTGATGGCGCATTGGCGTCTGCGAAATTATTCGATTCGACCAGAGGCCATGGATTTTGTGGAATTTTCGCACAACTCGTGGATCGGAAGCTTCGACATCAGCAAATTCCGCATTGTGAACGGCGACCTGGCGATCGGCGATGCGGCGATCCACAATGCTTCCGAAGAAGAGATTTCGCGGGTCCACAGCATTGCCATGGAGCGGCATCAGGCCATCCGTTGGCTGCAAGGCGATAACGAGGTGTACTCAGAAACCGACACTTCCACCTGACCGCCGGCCCCAAACCGGCAACTTCTCGTTGAAGCCGCGGCTTCGCTTGGCTGTTGGGCTGTTCTGCGGTTATATTGGAATCATTCCTGCCTTGAAATTCCTGCCTCCCTAATTCAAAGTCACCCGGAGTATCGTGATTATGAGCGAAGCCCCCAAGTCGAACGTCAGCGACAGCCGTCGCGAGTTTCTCAAGACATCGTCGGCGTTGGCCGCGGGCGCCCTGGTGGGCGGACTGACGGTTCCGCGTAGCGTGCATGCCGACTCGGGGAGCGAGGTGCTGCGGGTGGGGTTGATCGGTTGCGGGGGACGCGGTACCGGTGCCGCCGCGCAAGCGCTCGACGCCGATCCGCATGCCAAACTGGTGGCCATGGGCGATGCCTTCGACGATCGGGTAAAGGCAAGTCGCCAATCGCTCTCGAAGCGTTTCGGACCCAAGGTCGATGTGGACGACGCCCACTGCTTTACCGGGTTTGACAATTACAAAGACGTGCTCGGGTGCGATCTCGACGTGGTTATTCTGGCCACGCCGCCGCACTTTCGCCCTGCCCATCTCAAGGCCGCCGTGGAGGCGGGTGTGCATGTCTTTGCGGAGAAGCCGGTCGCCGTCGACGCCCCGGGCGTGCGCTCGGTGATGGAATCGGCCGCCCTGGCCAAGAAGAAGGGCCTGTCGATCGTGTCGGGGCTGTGCTGGCGCTACGACTATGGCGTGCGCGAAACAATTTCCCGCCTGCTCGACGGCGCCATCGGCGACATTGTCTCCATTCAGGAGAATTATCTCGCGGGTCCCTTGTGGCACCGCGGCAACGAAGCCAGTTGGAGCCAAATGGAGTACCAGCTTCGCAACTGGCTCTATTTCACCTGGCTCTCCGGCGATCACAACGTAGAGCAGCACGTGCACAGCCTGGACAAGGGCCAATGGCTGCTGGGCGACATCGCTCCCGTTGCGGCCACTGGCTTGGGAGGCCGCCAGGTGCGCACCGAAGAGAAGTGGGGACACATCTTCGACCACCATGCCGTCATTTACGAATATCCCAATAATGTGCGGATGCATGCTTATACCCGGCAGCAGGCCGGTTGCTTCAATCAAACCGAGGACTTTGTGTTTGGCACCAAGGGTGTTTGCCAGGTGCTCAAACACGAGATCGCCAAACCCAATGGCGAAGTCATCTGGAAATACAGCGGCCCCAAGCCGTCCATGTACCAGGTCGAACACAACGAGTTGTTCCAGGCCATCCGGGCGAACAAGCCGATCAACAACGGGCATTACATGGCCCTGAGCACCATGGTGGCCATTCTGGGCCGCATGGCGACTTACAGCGGCCAGCGTGTTACCTGGGATGAAGCTATCAATAGCACCGTCGATCTTTCGCCCGCTTCGTACGAATGGAGCGATCTGAAAACTCCCCCGGTGGCCATGCCAGGTATCACCAAAGAGGTGTAAAGTTTGCCCCTCGATCTTTTGCCAGCGGCCGCGCCGGGGGAACTGGCGCGGTCGCGGCACAAAGGTCTTGGTGACTGTGGTCTGTTGATCCTTGCAGGGTTCGGATCCGGAACAACGGTGCATGCCTAACTACGACGTGATCGTGCTCGGGACCGGAGGGGTGGGCAGCGCCGCGCTGTATCACCTGGCTTCGCGCGGCGTGCGCTGCCTGGGCCTCGACGCCTTTGCTCCCGCGCACGACCGCGGCAGTTCGCATGGCGAAAACCGCATCATTCGGCAAGCGTATTACGAACATCCCGACTATGTGCCGCTGGCGCTGGCCGCCTATGAGCATTGGTCGAAGGTTGAAGCGGCTTGCAACGAGCAACTTTTCTTTCGGACCGGATTGTTGCAAGTCGGACCGGGCGAAGGCGACGTGCTCCGCGGTGTGCAAACCAGCGCGGCCCAACACGGTTTGACCGTCGAAGAGATCGCCAGCGATGAAATCCCCCGGCGATTTTCCGGCTTTCGCGTCCCGCCGGGCATGGACGGCGTATTTGAGGCCGCGGCCGGATATCTGGCCGTGGAACGGTGCGTGGACCAGCATCTGCAACTCGCCGTTGCGCGGGGGGCCACGCTACTCACAGACGAACGCGTGAACTCGTGGGAAGTGCAGGACGACCTCGTTTCAGTCCGCACGGGCAAGCACCGTCATTTTGCTCGGCAGTTGGTCATCGCCGCCGGCGCCTGGTCGGCCGAAGTGCTCGCCGGCCTGAACCTGCCATTGCGAGTGCTGCGCAAGCCCCAATTCTGGTTTCCTGTTTCCAACCCGAGCTTACGATCGCAGAACAGTCCAGCGTTTTTGTTCGAAATGCCCGACGGCATCTTTTACGGATTCCCGCCGCGCGACGGAAAGGTGAAAATTGCCGAGCATACCGGTGGCGACTCCGTCGCCGATCCCACCGCGGTCGATCGCACCTTGCATTTGGCCGATCTCGATCGCGTTGCCCGATTTGCCTCAGCCTGGCTGCCAGGGTTGCACACGCAACCGGTGCAGCACAGCGTGTGCATGTATACCATGTCGCCCGACGCCCACTTCATTCTTGACCGGCATCCGCGGCACCAGCAAGTTTGCTTTGCGGCAGGCATGTCGGGGCATGGCTTCAAGTTCACGGGCGTTCTTGGCCAGGCGCTGGCCGATTTGGCTTTGGAAGGCCGCACAACGCTCCCTGTAGGCTTTTTGGGGTTGTCCCGATTCGCGCGATGACTCACGGGCATGTTTGGCAGGTTGCCAACTGGTCTTGGTGATTTTCGGCCACTGGAGTTAGCTTGTAGCAGTTCTTCGTCGAACCACGGTAGGAATGGAGTGATGGCCGACAAACGACCTCTGCCATGGTGGTCCGGTCCTCGGGCAATCGTGCAGCATCTTCTCATGTTGGACGATACGCCACACGCGATTGCCCTCGGAACATCGATCGGGGTCTTCATTGGCATGACCCCAACCATCGGCGTCCAAATGTTGCTGGTGCTGCTCGTCTCGTTGATGACGGGGCGACTGTTCTATTTCAGCCTGCCCGCCGCGCTCATCGCCGTCTACATCTCCAACCCCATCACCGCGTTGCCCATTTACTGGCTGGGCTACCAGGTTGGCCGGGTGTTTCTCGATGGCGACCTCAAACGGGAAACGCTGGCAAGCTCGCTGGAGTTTGATGGACTGCGGCAGTTTTGGGATTCCCTGCACACATTGTTCGTCGATATTGGAGGTCCGCTGGTGTTAGGGTCGGTGATTGTGGGCGCTGCATCCGCGGCGATTGCCTATCCGCTCGTCTGGCAACTATTGCGCCGGTGCCAGCGAGCGTCAGCTTTGCACGATTCGCTGGCTTCATCGAGACAGGAGCTAACCGCCCACCTGCATTGATTCGACGTGCCGCTGCGCGAGGGGGGCCTTCATGCCCGAAGCGGTCTTAGCTTCGCGATTCATGGTCATCCGCTGTCTGGGACGAAGCTGGCGGCGTTGACTGCGAGACCATGTCGACACCAGCCTCGATCAATGGTGGGCTGCTCGCGCCCTCCACCCGAATGGCGGCCAAGAACTCGGTGTACGTCCGAGCCTGAATGGCCGCTTCTCGAGTTCGTTCCTGTTTGAACGTTCGCGCGATGTCGGCCAAAATGGCCAGGCTATCAGCCGACGATGACTCTGGCAGCAATACCAGGCAAACGAGTCGAGCAGGTTGCCCATCGGCTGCATTGAAGTCGATACCCATTTGCGAAATTCCCACGGCCACGATGGGGCGCCGCAGATTTGGCAAGCGCGCGTGCGGCAGCGCCAAGTCGTCGCCCATTCCAGTCGAGCCGGCAAGTTCTCGCCGCACCACGGCATCCACCAGTTCCGGCGCGTCGTGGCGTGTATCCACGACAACAGCGGCAACGAGCTCGCCGATCGCTTCCAATCGATCGGTCGCCAGCAGTCGCTCGCGAAAAAACCGGGGCGACGTATATGTGGTGAACCGCATGGCTCGGTGGCGTCGCAGCAGGCGCTGGATCGCGGGACCGCTCATCATGGAGGTGATCAGGGCCATGATCACCAGAGCGACAAACATCTTCTGCTGGATAAGGCCATTTTGCAGGGCTAACAGGCCCAGAATGATTTCCATTGCTCCCCGCGCATTCATGGCAAACCCCACCGACCACGATGTCGCCCAGTCCATTTTGGTCAATCGGGCGGAAAGCCCGCAGCCAATGATTTTGCCCGCGCAGGCGATCACCAGCACGATCAGCACGATCGACAGGTCGAAGTTGCCCGCGAAATCCACGCGCAAACCCACGCTGGCAAAAAACAGAGGAGCGAATATGAACGACACAAACTCGAGAATGGTCTGACGGGTTTGCTCGCGCAGGTGCGAGGAATCACCGATCGCAACGCCGAGCAAGAACGATCCAAAGATGGCGTGGATTCCGATCCATTCTGTCAGGGCCGCCGCCATGAGAGCGAGCGATATGGCGAAACTGAGCACTCCCCCGGGCCAGGTGGTGTATGCCTGCAGCCAGGGCAACATGCGATGGATCATCCACCGCCCCGCGGTCAAACAAAACGCCGCGAACGTGAGCGTCCAAAGAATGGTTGCCCCCACGTCGAATCGCGCGGGCCCGCCCGTGGAGATCATGCCCAAGATCACCGCGAAAACGATCCAACCCACCAAATCGTTGAACACGGCGGCGGCGACCACAACCATTCCCAACTCGCTCCGATAAAGGTTGAGGTCCATCAAGGTTTTCGCAATGACCGGCAAGGCCGAAATCGAAATTGCCGTGGCGAAGAACAAAGCGAAAAGCTGGGTACTGGCGTTCGGTTCGCTGCCCAGCGCCGAGGGGGCCAGGCTGGCGGTCACCCATCCCAATGCGAAAGGAATCAAGAATCCACCCAAGGCCACTCCCAACGCCGATCGACCACGCTTGAAGACCGTGGACAGCTCGACTTCCATCCCCGCCACCAGAAGAAACAAGGCGATGGCGATGGTCGACATGCCGTCGAGCAATACGCGCACATTGCCCGTCGGCGGGAATAGCGCGGCGGATGCCAGCGGGAAATACCGCCCCAGCACCGTGGGTCCCAACAACACCCCTGCGAGAATTTCGCCCACCACTGCCGGTTGCCCCAACTTTTGGGCAAGTTCGCCGAGAATTCGAGCGGCAGCCAGTAAGATGCCCAGCGATAAGAAGAGAACGGTTATTTCGTCGTGCTGGATTTGCATCGTTATTGATTGCCAAACGGCGTATCCCGCCGAACGAGACTCACCGCCGCCTTGCCTTCCCATGAACAACAGACACGCCCGATGCACGCGGCCCAGATCTGCTTGACCATGCTCACTTGGGTTGGTCGATCGCCATGGTTTGCTCGAATCCTCCGTGCGAGGTGGGCGGGCTGCCACCCGCCGAGGAGGGTGGCCCACCGTTGACAGGCGGGCCGTCTGGAGCGTTACCGCCGTTTCCGCCAGTGCCGCCCATCGCCATACCGCCGGCCACGGTAAACTGCGTGCGTTCGTGACGTCCCCACCACGCCTCCGACTCTTCCATCGACCAGGTTGTGCACACAACGCGATCGAGAAGTATTGCCAAATCGCGGGCAGTTTGGGGCCGCTTTGCCCGGCTCTTCTCCAGGCAGCCCAAGAGCGCACTTTCCAACTCGGGCGAAACCGGGCGGCCCAGACGCTGGGTGGGTGTGTCGGGCATGCTTGTCACATGCCGCTGACACAAGTCGATCAAGGTGTTGGCCCGGAATACTGGTTGCCCCGTAATCAAGAAATAGCCAATCGCTCCCACCGCGTAGAGGTCGCTACGGGCGTCAACCAGGTCGGGGGTTTGAATGGCTTCGGGCGACATATACAGGGGCGTGCCCGACAATCCTCCCGACTGCCCGGTTTGCTGTTCCTCGTCGAGCGCCTTCACCAGTCCAAAATCCAACACCTTCACCACGTCGGGTTCGCCGCCGCGCCGATTGAGCATCACGTTGGCTGGTTTGATGTCGCGATGCACCAGTCCCAACGAATGGGCTTCGTACAGGGAGCCACAAATCTGTTTCAGAATACGAACTACCCGGCCTTCTGGTTGGGGACCGTAGCGTTCCACCAGGGCTTGCAAGTCGATGCCGTCCAAATACTCCATAGCGTAGTAGAACACGCCTTCGGGAGTTCGGCCATAATCGTAAATGGCCACCGTGTTGGGGTGATTCAGCTTGCAGGTAATCTGCACTTCGCGTTCGAACCGCTGCGCAGAAGCCTCATTCAACTTGTCCAAATTGAGCATTTTGATGGCCGTGGGGCGACGCAACATGGCGTGGTGGCCTTTGTAAACCACGCCCATGGCGCCGGCGCCAATCCGCTCCTCCAGGCGATACTGGCCCAAGTGCTTGGCTTCGATCACGGCTTTTTGAGCTTCGCGCCTCAGTCGGGCCACCACCAGGGTGAACACGAAGATCGCCACCGAACTGAGAATGAGCAAGGCAAAAATCGTGAAGAAAGCCCATTGCAGAATTGCGAGCGGGCGGTAGGCCTCGGCATGATCGATTTCGGTGATCAGACCGATGTCGTAGTCGGGCAGCCAGTGCCAGGCGCCCACCACCGGCACGCCGCGATAGTCCCGGTAACCTTCGAGATCGACCCCCGAGGTCCCCGCAATGGCGGCCGCGGCCGATTTTGTCAGCGGCAACTCGGCGCGGCGAACGCTGGGACGAAAACCTTCCTTGATGTTGCCGCCTGGGTCGCGTGCGGATAGCTGGAGCATCGAACGGGAATTGTCGTTGTCCGGCAACAATCCCAAGAGGATCAACGATTCGTCAAAGCGACTGTTGGAGATGAAGGTTCCGCGCTTGTCGATGGCGTATGTCTCTCCGGATTCGCCCACCGTGCCCAGTTGCAAAATCCGAGTGAACTCCTGCTCGGGTCGAATACGCAGCGCCAAGACCGCGACGACCTGAAAATTTGGGTCGCGAATGGGCGCCAGGGCATGCATGGTTGGCACCCCCGCATGCATCCGCCCTAATTCGTCCTTCAAAGTGGTAATACTAGGAAATGGCGCGCTGACCGTTGATTGCCCGGAAAGGGCTCGCGCCAGCGTGGACTCCATGTCCTGTGGAACACTCTGCCCAATCAATTCTTTATTGGAAGCCGACAGAACCTGCGCCTGCTTGTCAACGACCACAAAGCCGGCAAATTTGTGCGACGACATGCCTGGCCCCAGTTCATTCGCCAACTGGGCGCTCAGGCCGGACTGGTTTGCCGGCCGACTGTCTGGCGTTGCGGGTTCGCCAGCCTCGTCAATGGCCGGCTGCGCCGCCTCCAGCAATTTCCCGACAATTTCGCGAACTTGCGGGTCGTTGGCCAGCGATTCGGCGTTCGATTCTTGAATCTTCAGCCACGTTTCCAGCATCGCGCGTTCGATGTTTACCAGCGTTTGCAGCTCGGATCGCAAGTTGTTCTGGATAGTTCTCTCGATGGCAACTCGTATTCCGTAGCCCACGGTGGCCAGCACCACGACGGCGATGATCGGCCAGATCCAGATTTGCTTCTTGAGCAATAATCCGGCGCGGGTGATGGTCCGCCCCACCGAGGTGGCGCCAAACGTAATGTGACCCCGGGCACCCTCAGCGGACGACGAACGTCGAAACAAACGGTTGAGCCAGGCGGGCATCGGGTGTTCTCGAGAGCGAAATTCCGGAACCAATTCTTCATCGTAATTGCGAACCGGTTGGCCATCCAGGGTGGCGGCACGCGGAAGCCGATTCTCCAGTCCTGGAGCGTTCTTCCCAAGAGAATCCGATTCGGGGCTGGAGCCAAAAGGCCAGGCCCGAATGCCAGGGGCTATCGGGCGTCTTCCGTATCGCTCGAATTTTCCGGCGTTTGGGGGGATTCCAGCGATTCGGTGCAATCGATCATCAGCCAGCAGATCCCGCTGCCCAAGTACATGCCTGCCAGCAAATAAAAGAGCGGCCCCCAATTGGTTACCGGCACGGCATCGGCCGATCCTGGAGACGGTGACGTGGTGAACCAATCCAAGACCAGTCCAAAGACGATCGGCATGAACACGCCGCCCAGCGTGCCGGCGGTATTGATGATGCTGAACAACGTGGCGCTGAAACGCCCTCCCATATCGGTGCAGGTTCCCCAAACGGTAGGCTGGCTCCAATCGCTGAAAAACTTGGCGGCCATCAGCGCGACGGCGGCAGCCAATGCGTCGGTTTGCTGCACCATAATACCCAGCGCGGCGCAGCCAATGACCTTGCCAACGAAGCCCACGCCGCTGCGCGACCACCGCCGATTTTGCGTGCGGTGAATGAGACGGTCGTTGAGCCAGCCCCCCGCGATTCCGCCCACGGCACCGCCCCACAATGGCAGGCTGGCCATCCAGCCTGTCTTGCCGATGTCGAGCCCTCGGGCTTGGAGGAAGTAGGCGCCGATCAGCGAGACAAAGGCGACATCAGAACCAGCATCCAAGAATTGCTGCACGACAAACCAACGCAGGCTGCGGTTTTTCAGTGCCCGTCGCGCAGGCAGCACATTGCCCTGCCGGGGTGCATCGGGCATGCGACCCTTGGCGATCAACTCGCGTTCGGCCTGATTGACGCGGGGATGTTCGTGTGGCGTGTTGGAAAATGAAATCCAGAACAGAAGACCAAACGCCACTCCGGCCAGCCCCAACGCCACCAGAGCTGTTTGCCAGGACAGGCCGAACCAGCCCATCAATAAGGTTCCCAGAATGATCGGCGACAGCGCGCCCCCAGCTCGACCAAAAGTGGTGGCGATCCAACCCTGCAGCACCGTGCGTCGGGCAGGCGGAAACCACTCCAGCGTTACCTTGGTGAGCGCGGGATAACAACCCGCCTGGGCTGCGCCGAACAACAATCGCAGCAAGACCAACCCGGCAAACCACGCTGTTTGGCCAAACGCCAAAATGGCCACCGACCAGGCCACAATGCTCACGCTAAGAAATCGATGTGGTCCAAACCGATCGACCACCACGCCGCTGGGGATTTGTCCCGTGGCGTAAGTATAATAGAACAGCGAGAAGAGAAATCCGAGCTGCGTGTTCGAGAGTTTGAGATCGGCTTGAAGCAGCGGACCAAAAATGTTCCAGGTATAACGGTGCAGGTACAGAACGAACGACGCGCCGCAGGCCAGGGCAAATATTTGCCAGCGAATGCGTGAGGGACGGCTGGGTTGACCTGGCATCGTTTGTTGCAGCAGGAGGTAGGTGCGTTTGACTTGACGTGGCTACCAGACGGCTTCCCGAAAGACTTCGTACTCGCGGAAGCGGCATGCTCAAGACTTCTAACGGATTTCTCGCCCCACAACGACAATATGTTGCCCACGGGGCACGGGCGCCACCCAAGATTGCGCGAGCACCACGCCGTCTACGCCAGCCCGGGCTGGCCAGGGTTCCAGGTCGATGTGGTCGAAGTCGTGCAGAAGCCCCACCGTGTCCCCTTTTCGGACTTGGGTACCGCAGTCCAGCAGCGGCTCATAATGGCCGTCGAAGGGCGCCACCGTAAAACAATCGCGATCAACCATTTCAAGTTTTCGTTGCGTACCCGCTTTGTGGTACGCAATGGGTTCAATCGTTCCGCTGAGCTGTCCATGATGCATCGCGGCGGCCAGCACTCCGTGGCGGCCGTAGCGAACTCCCTCGGGATTGACGGCGCGTCCCCAGCCGAGTTCTGTGCCGACGGTGATCTTGCCCAATCGTTCGGCTTCGCTGGGCAGCAGCCCTGGTGTGAGATTCTGATAAACCATCAGGCACGGCGTTCCAAACCAGCGGGCAGTATCCTCAATCTTTTGCGCTAATTGGGGATCATCCACTGGATGAAAGTTTGCGCAAATGGCGAAGCGGGCCACGTCGCCGCCAGAATGTAGGTCGAGTACCACGTGCACCCGCGGCCAGATGAATTGCCGGACGAATGCCGCAATGCGATGGGTGATGCCTCCCAACGCAGGCGTAACTCCCGCTCCGTCCACAAATGCGCGGTTCAGGTTCACCCGATCGTCCGGTGTGCTTTCGCGAGTTCCCGCGCGAAACGCCGAGGGGTTGAGAACGGGGATGATCAGAACGCGCCCCCGCACGTCTTCCAAGCGTATTTCGCGGATGAGATTCTTGAGGGCGACCGGTCCTTCGTATTCGTTGCCGTGGTTGGACCCAAACGCCACCAAACCCTCGTCGGGCACGGCTTCGGGTCCCACCCACACCGTTAGAGGAATCAGGTGATCGCCCCAAATGCTGTCATGTTCCAAAGCGACCCAATAGTCGCGGCGGCCGGGAGAATCGAGGTCGAGTTGGTCGGGGCGAGCGACGACGCGCTGCATGAAAGACTTCTTTGAGTTAGGGGAGATTTCAGGCAATGATTTCACGCAACACGCGGCCATGTACATCAGTGAGGCGGAAATCTCGCCCGGCGTAGCGATAGGTCAGTCGCTCATGGTCAAAACCCAGCAAGTGCAACATGGTAGCATGCAGATCATGAACGCTCACGGGGTTCTCGGCAGCCTTAAATCCAAAGTCGTCGGTGGCCCCGTAGGTGCTTCCACCGCGAATTCCGCCACCGGCCATCCATACACTAAAACCGTAGTGATTGTGGTCCCGGCCAAGTTTCCCCTTGCCATCGCCGCCGAGTTCTACTGTGGGAGTGCGGCCGAACTCTCCCCCCCACAGTACAAGCGTTTCCTCCAGCATGCCGCGGCGCTTGAGATCGGTAAGCAACGCCGCGATGGGTTGGTCTAGTTGGCGAGCCAGCTTGCGATGATTCTCTTCGATCTGCGTATGATTGTCCCAGGGTTGTCCGGCACCGTGCCAAAGCTGCACGTAACGAACGCCTCGCTCCAATAGCCGACGAGCAATCAACGTTTGTCGGGCGTGAACCCCCTCTCCGTAAAGCTCATGAATGTGCTTCGGTTCGCGCGAAATATCAAACGCTTCGGTGGCTTCCATCTGCATGCGGAATGCCAATTCGAACGATTGAATGCGGGCGTCGAGCCGAGAATCGAGCCGCTCGCGGCGATGCTCGGCGTTGATCGACCGCAACAATTCCAATTGGCGACGCTGGGCCTCGGTGGTTGCGTGCGGGCTGCGGATATTCTCGATCAAGCGATCGATCTGCTGATGCTGGGGATCGATGAACGTTCCCTGGAATGCGCCGGGCAGAAATCCCGCCTGCCAATTCTCGGCATCTTTAATGGGATACCCGCCGGGACACATGGCGATGAAACCGGGAAGGTTTTGGTTCTCCATTCCCAAACCGTAAAGCACCCAGGCTCCGACGCTGGGGCGCGGCTGCACCGAATCGCCGCAATTCATCAGCATGAGCGACGGTTCGTGATTCGGCACCTGCGCGTACATGGAGCGGATTACGGCAATCTCGTCGATGTGCTCGGCCGTTCGCGCAAACAGCTCGCTCACTTCAATTCCGCTCTGCCCATACTTCTGAAACTTGAACGGTGAGGGGAACGCCGCTCCGGTCTTCCGCTCGGTGATCAACATTTGCGGGGGGGCTTGCCCTGCATGTTTGGCAAGCGCGGGTTTCGGATCGAAAGTGTCGACGTGCGACGGTCCTCCATTCAAGAAAAAGTGAATGACGCGTTTTGCTCGCACGGGGAAATGCGTGGGGCGAGGCGTTATCGGCGACACCCGGTCATTCGCGGCGGCGACCGATCGCACGCCGGCGGCGTCCGACAACAAGCTCGTCAATCCCAGCATGCCCAATCCAATGCCGGATCGCGCCAGCAGTTCGCGCCGGGAAAGTGATGGAGGCAATTCATTGGGCATGGGATTAGTCCACAAACATGAGTTCATTCGAAAGCAACAGCACCTGGGCAAGCTGCGCCCAGGAATCCAGGGCTGTCATCGCAGTGCCGGCAAAGTTCCGCTCGGCGTTCCAAACGCGGATCGGCGCATCGACGGCCGAGGATTCCAGCACTTCGATGGTTGGCGCCCAGCGAAACTGATCGCTATTCAGGTTCTGATGGTAGTCCACTACGAAATCGAGCGTTTCACCCGATTCGATGTTCAATTCTTCGATATCAAGTTGACTTTCGGCGTTATGAACCGTGGCTTGCCGCAAAACACCCTGTCGGCTCGAAACGATCCATCCGCGAATGCCGTCACCAGCGGCCACGGAGTGGACCAAAGTGGATCTGACCGCCACCTTGGCCGCGAACGGGGCCGTCCAGCGGCGAATGGCCGCGTGTTGCAAATCATTGCCCGTATGCCCACCTTGCGCGGTGAGCTGCGCCCAGCCTAGTTTGCTGTCGGGCCACTTGGGGCCTCCCTGCCAGGCCGAACCGTTGAAAAACGGCAGCGGCGTAAAGCCTTTAAGTCGTTCCGTTTGGTAATCCAATTCGCCATACCCGTAAGACCAGGCAAGCGTTTCGGGTGGGAGTTCTGGTGGAGCCGGTTCCCGCTGCGCCGAATCCACAAAAGCCAGCGCCGTGGAAATCTGCGCTGGCGAGGGAGCACGCTGAAACACCCGTTGATAAAGCTGGGAAATGCGAACTTCTAAACTCAGCGTTGAATTCGATCCCAGTTCTTTGGTGAGTGCCTGCGCTCGACCTGCAATAAAGGGATGATTCAGCGCAAACAATGCCTGCTGGGGAATCGTGGTTTCGGAGCGTTGCGGCGAGTGCAAATCAGGGTTGGCAAAGTCGAAAACTCGCAGAACGCTCGGCACGAACTGCCGATCGATGCGACCATACAGCGAACGGCGGAAACGGTTTCCGGAAGCGGGAAAAAACTCGACCGGGCGACCGCCCACGGTCGGGTCCCATTCTCCGGTCAAAAACACCAGCGTGTCCCGAAATTCTTCAAAGCTGAGACGGCGAGCATTCATGCGCCACAACAGCCGATTTTCGGGATCGCGCTGCTCGGCGCGTTGCGCAATTGCCGGATTGGATGGTCCCCTCGAACTTTGTTGGTAAACCGACGACAGCATGATTTGTCGATGCAACGCCTTGGTGCTCCAACCTCCGGAAATAAACTCCTGGGCGAGCCAGTCGAGCAATTCGGGATGGCTCGGCGGATCCGCTCGAAGCCCAAAATCGCTTGGCGTGCGAACGAGTCCGGCTCCAAAGTGATGCATCCAGACCCGATTGACCCACACCCTCGCGGTCAAGGGATTCTCGCGATGGGTAATCGCTTGGGCCATTTCCAATCGCCCGCTTCCGAGCGAAAACGGAGCCCGATTCTCAGGCGACAACACGGCCAGAAATTGCCGCGGCACCTCGGTGGCGTTATTCGTGGGGTTGCCGCGACGAAACACGCGCGGATCGACTGGATTCGGTCGGTCGACAAGGATCATGGCATGCGGCGCCGCTTCAGGCGACTGCAGCAGCCAGCGATCGACTTCGACCTGAAGCCGCCATAACTCGGTGGTTGTCGCCGAGTCGTGGAGACGCTCGGTGTTGATGATCGGTTCGTCGGGAATAACACACGGCGAACCCGGCCCGTATAAAACTTGTCGCAATGCCTCGTCATCAGTATCTGGCAGGGAGGAGGGCTGCGGCTGATTGTTTTGATTGGCGGTTTGACAGAGGTCTTTCCAGGTTCGATCCACTTCGGCAAACACTTGCCCGTATCGGTCGGCCACGTCGCGAGCCGAAGCGGCAGGGGTCGAAAAAACTTCGGCAACCCGTCGATTTGCGACCGCATTGGACGTCGTGGAAAGCGTAGCCGCGATTCCCGCCGCCGTTGTGGAAAACTCATCATCCTTCAGCGAAGCGTAAGCGAGCCACGGGGTGAATATCGGATCGGCTTCTCGAGCCGATGCGGTGAGATAGTTCTGCCAACGCCAGACCAGCGTGGGAATCAGATCGGCCTTCGTCAGGATCTGCCCAAAACCCGCGGGAGGATATTTGTCGAGCTCGCGCTGGGCGAACAGGTAATCGGCGATCCTTTGCCGGGCGCGGTCGCTCGCCTCCGTCGAACGCGTTGCAATTGCGTCCGCTAATTTTTGTTTTCGCGTCTGAAGTTCGGATTCGTACTCTGTGGACGGAGGCGCAACGCCGGGCGACCGCGGCAAGGCAACCATGGTTTCGACGCTGTTCTGAAATACACCGTAAAGCGAGTAATAGTCCGCTGTCGGGATTGGATCGTACTTGTGGTCGTGACAGCGGGCACAGGCGACGGTCAATCCCATGGCTCCTCGCGTCACCACGTCGATTCGATCGTCGATAATATCGGGGGCAACTCCCAGAAACCGGCGTCCAATCGTGAGAAAGCCCATGGCGGCCAGCGCCGAAGGATCGTGTGGCGTCACCTGGTCGGCGGCCAGTTGCAAGAGCAAAAACCGATCGTAAGGCATATCCTCGCTGAAAGCTCGCACGACCCAATCGCGATAATGTTGGGAATGTACGTACGACCGCTCCTCGCGCGCGTACACATAGCCCTTGGTGTCGGAATAGCGGGCGACGTCGAGCCAGTGCCTCCCCCACTGTTCGCCGTAATGCGGCGACATCAACAGTCGGTCGATGAGCTTCTCGTATGCGTTGGGCGATTCGTCGCGGACAAAATCTTCGACTTCCTCGGGCGTGGGCGGCAAACCCAGCAAGTCGTACGTTGCCCTGCGAATTAAAGTGCGGCGATCGGCGGGGGGCGAAGGAACCAATTGCTGTTCGCGCAGCTTGTGAAGTATGAATTGGTCGACGGGTGTTGCCCCCCAATCGTGCCCCGCAACACTGGGCGGCGCAGGGCGACGCAACGGTTGAAAGGCCCAATGGCTGCGCTGCGCTGCTGCGCGTTCGGCTTCGGGAACGGTAGACGCGGAGGGCCACACGGCCCCCTGTTCGATCCAATGCTTGAGGGCTGCGATCTCGTTTGCGCTAAGCGCCTTCCCTTCTTCGGCAGGCGGCATCCGAAGCGCCTCGTCGGTTGCCGAAACACGAGAAATGATCAGGCTTTCTGCTGGTTTCCCCACGGCGATTGCAGGACCGCTCTCGCCGCCCGCGAGCAAGCTTGCCCGCGAGTCGACCCTAAAGTTGGCCCACTGTTTGTCGGGACCATGGCAACGAAAGCAGTGCTGGGCGAGGATGGGACGAACGCGGCTTTCGAAAAACTGGACGGCATCGGCGTCGCTCGCCACGCAAGTCTGGGCGGCGATGCCGCAAAGTGCCATACAGGCAAGAGCCAAACGGGGGTGGTTCATCGGGGCGGGGCTCTCTGCAAACGATCGAAACCATCAACGTGGTCGACTTTAACCGATAACTCGTAGCTTATGGATATATTGTCCCGTTAACTCCCTCAACTGCAAGCCAGGGTGTCGAATCTCCGCGTAGTCTGCTCGAGTTTCCGTTATGCATGCGAAACGGAATCGGACGGTTTGGCGAAGAAACCCGATCTGCTGACTGCTGCACTATGGCCCTTCGCCAATCGCCGGAATACTCGACCCGTCGACAAAATCGGTCTTTGCCGCGAGACAGTTGTGAGGCATTACCTTTGGGGAAAAAGGGCGGTTCCTGGCGCACTCATGAAAAGAGATTGATAGAATCAACCCTGGTCTGCGCCCGGCATGAATGCCAGTTTCATTGAACTGTGGAGATCGAGTTGGCAAGAACGGGACCATATTTGCAACCAAAGCAGCCAATGCGCACCATGCAATAGTCCAAATCCCGCAACAAAGCGTTGGAAACCGCAATCGCGGCCAGTTCGAAGTGATTTCCGAGGTTCCCCCAATGCTCAATATCGGTGAATTTAGCGCTCGAACCTGTGGTGGGATTACGCGTCGGGCGTTCTTGCAATTGGGAGCATCCGCCACGCTCGCCGGCGGTCTATCGCGGCCGGCCCGAGCGCGACCATCGGCCGTACCCACGCGCGCTCGCAGCGTTCTGTTCGTATGGCTGTGGGGAGCGCCAAGCCATCTCGACACGTTCGACCCCAAACCGGCTGCGCCGCTCGATGTGCGAGGCCCCTTCGCTCCCATCGCCACGCGCACCCCTGGATTGCAATTCAGCGAGTTGTTGCCACGACTGGCCGAAGCAAGCCGCTTGTTCAGCGTCATCAAGTCACACAAGACTTTTGCGCCCGGACATCCCGACGCGGGCACATTGGGGCTGACAGGTTTTGCCGAAGCTCCGGGACCGGTGCAACCCAATTTCGGCGCGGTTGTCGGCAAGCATCGTGGATCAAAAGGCCAATTGCCTCCATTCATATCGCTCGGGCGAGGAATACCTCGCGACGTGGTTCGTCCGGTGGAAGGTTACGGCGGCGGAACGCTGGGCAAAATCCACGATCCATTCATGGTGAGTTGTTCTCCTCAAGGCGAGGCGGAAATACCGTCGCTCAAACTGCTTCCAGAACTTTCGCCGCTACGGCTCAACAATCGCCGGGTGCTGCTGCGTTCGCTTGATCAATCGCAACGACAAGTTGAGCACCTGGCCAAGGAACAGTGGGGGCGCCAGTACGATCGCGCGTACGACCTGCTAACCCAACCCGAAGCCCGACGCGCGCTGGACCTCACGCAAGAATCGCCGACGATTCGCGAGGCTTATGGCCAAACTTCATTCGGTCAAAGCTGCCTGCTGGCCCGGCGACTGGTCGAAGCTGGCGTGCCGTACGTTCAATTAAACTGGAGCGAGTACGTGGAGGCGATGACGCCAAACTGCGACTTCGGCTGGGACACCCACATTTACAATTTTGAGCTGCTGCAGGATCGGCATTGCCCGATTTTTGATCGAGCTTTTGCCACCCTGCTGCACGATTTGCACGATCGCGGCCTGCTGGAGACGACCTTGGTTGTTGCGATGGGTGAATTCGGTCGATCGCCCCGGATCACCAACCGAGCGGCCCGCGACCATTGGCCCCGCTGTTACTCGTCGATTTGGGCAGGCGCCGGCCTGGTAGGAGGCCGGGTGATCGGCGCCAGCAGCGCCCTGGGCGAAGACCCCGTGACCGAGCCGATCACGCCGCTCATGGTCGGTACCACAATTTCTGAATTGGCCGGCATGGACACCCAGGCTCGGGCGGAAATGAAGGTGCTCGACGGCGGAAGGGTGATCGATGAACTGCTTTAATCGTCGCGTTTCGCCGCCAGGCAGTATGTGCTTGATGCTAGCCTTGGCCGCCTGGAACTCTTGGGCCACCGGCGGCGAACCCCGCCGGCTTACCACCGATGGGCAGTTGAAAACCTCTCCCGTCTTCACCGATCGCTCCGGCGATGAACTGATCTACGTGGTGGAAGATTTGCCCTCGCGAATGCGGCTGATGCGGCTCCGGTTGGCCGACGGAAAGATCGAACCGGTGCATCCCGACGAAAACCGCGCCGAGTTTGAACCGGCGTTTACCCCCGACGGCCGCAAACTGGCATTCGTGCAAAGCCGCGGCAACTTGAATCTGGTGTTGGTTATTCAAGACCTCGACGCCGGCAAGGAAACCACGGCGCCGGTGGGTTCGGGTTTCGCTGGCCCACGTTCCCCCTGCTTCACCGCCGATGGCTCCCAGGTCTTGTTCAGTTTTGCCGAGGAAGGACGGCAACAAATCTATGCGCTGGGGTTATCCGATATCCAGCGGCGCACGTTGATTGATAGCCCCGGAGTAAACAACTGGCCTACCGTTTCGCCCGATGGCAAACAACTGGCGTTCGCGTCCACTCGCGATGGCGACTACGACTTGTATTTGGCCCAAATCGACGGAACCGGGCCGCGACGGATCGAGGCGTCGCGGGGACAGGACATTCGGCCTCGATTTTCGCCTGACGGTCGCCGTGTGGCATTTACCAGTGCCCGCGACGGCAATTACGAAATATACGTGATCAACGTCGACGGCAGCGGTCTGCAGCGAATCACCCGCCACGAAGAACGCGATGATTACGCCGAGTGGCATCCCAGCGGCCGCCAATTGGTGATCGTGAGCGAACGCGCCGGCAAACACGACCTGTATCTCGTCGATGTGCCGTGAATAGCGTCCCTGCGCCAGCCGCTCGCCTGATCCGACTTAAGAACGAGGCAGATTTACCGCCGGGCGTCTCACCGGCTGGCAGACGCGTTCACAATTCGCCGTTCAACTCAGCCGGCGTCAATTCGTTCCACAGCGGCTCGCCGCGTTCGAACGATTGAATATTCCGCAGCGCAATCTCCCAGATGCGCTGCAGGTAATGCGGTCCGCGATCCGAGCCCGAGATATGCGGCGTGAGAATCACGTTGGGGAAGTCCCATAGCGGATGTTCCGGCGGCATGGGGTAATAGTAATGCGTGTCGAGAGCCGCCCCCGCGATCCACCCTTCGCGCAACGCTTGCAGCAAGGCCTGCTCTTGAACCAGCGGCCCTCGGGCAGGATTCAGCAAGAAGGCGTTCGACTTCATCGCCCGCAATTCGCTTTCGCCAATAATTCCCGTCGTAAATGGCGTTTGCGGCATGGCCAGCACCAGAAAATCGAGCCCCGCCAAGAATTCCCGTTCTTGTCCGGCGGTGAATACTCGATCGGGCAGCGAGCCATCGGGGTCACCGGTTCCGGCCACGCAGTAGGTATTCATCCTTGGTTGCACGCCCCGCCGCGCGTAAGCGTGAACGGTCAACCCCAGGGCCTTGCACAACCTGGCGGTTTCTCGCCCTATGCCTCCATAGCCCCATATCCCTACGGTGCTTTCGCGAATTTCCTGGTGAAAAGAGCCGCTTGTATCCCACACGTGCTGGTCTTGGTTGCGAATCATACCGCGCAGGTCGCGGGCCAAATTGATCATCATGGCCACGTTCCATTCGGCGATTGCCGTGTCGTACACGCCACGGGCGTTACATGCCCGAATGCCCCGCTCGACCAGACGGTGCGAATACAATTGGGAAAAGCCGACGGAACCCAGTTGAATCAGCCGCAGCGAGGCGGCGTCGTCCAGATTTGCCGGGGGCACGGTGCAAATCAGGAATTGGGCGTCGCGGAGGGTCGCCGCGGGCAGCGGGCGAGCCTTCTTTTGCAGAGGCGCAGGCTCATCTGCCACGTAGACATCGCCCAGCGATTCAAGGCGGAGCAGAACGGAAGGCTCGGTGCGAATATCGACAACAATTTTGGCCATAATGCCGCTCGCAACGAACGATTCTCGAATACCCGCAATGCCAGCGGAACCGATCGTGTTAGATCAGTTCGCGAATCGGCTGGAAGTCATCGACCAGGTACTGCGGTCGGCCCGCCAAGTCGCGAAGGGTGGTTTGCAGGGGGTCGATGCCCAGGTTGCGATAGAGCGTGGCGAACACCTCGCCAAAGTGAACCGGCCGATCCACCGGCTCGGCGGCCAGGCGGTCGGTGGCGCCAATCACTTGTCCGGTTTGCATGCCGCCGCCAGCAAGCAGCCCGCCGCCCACGCGGGGCCAGTGGTCGCGTCCGGCATCGCTGTTGATTTTCGGCGTGCGGCCGAATTCACCCCAGGCAACGACCGACACATCCTTGTCGAGGCCTCGTTCGTGGAGGTCTTCGACCAGTGCCGCCAGTCCTTGATCGAACTGCGGTAAGTGCGTGTCCCTCAGGCCGGGGAAATTGTTGCTGTGGAAGTCCCAGCGGCCAAAATTCAGCGTCACCACGCGCACTCCGGCTTCCACCAGCCGGCGCGCCATCAAGAAATGTTCCAGGTTGCGCGGAGCGCCGTCGCCAAAGTTCTTCGGATCGCCCTGGCCGTATTTTTCCCGGGTCGCCGGGTCTTCCTGCGAAAGATCGAGCGCATCGGCCAAGCGGCTCGACGTCAAAATGCTCAGGGCCTGTTCGTTGAGACTGTCCATGCCCGACATCATGCCACTGGCATCAACGTTGCGGCGAAATTGGTCCAGGCTTCCCAACAACTGCTTGCGATCGGATAGCCGATCAAGCGAGATGCCATTGAGCACCATATCTTCGCGGGCAGGTCCCGAAGGGCGAAAGGCCGCATGGCCGACGCCCAAAAACCCTGGGTGCCCCGGCGAACCATAGGGCGGATGCCCGGCGTTGGGCGCCAAACCAACAAAGGGAGGCGTGGCCCGATTCGCTGGTCCCTGCAATCGCGAAACCACCGAACCGAGCGACGGCCAGCCGCCCGGCGGCTGGTTCAGCGTGCTCCGTCCGGTGTAGCAAATGAATGAGTCGTGGGCCCCATTCGGCGACCCGTAAACGGCTCGCAGCGGCACCAGCTTGTCCATGATGGCAGCCAACCGCGGCAAATGCTCGCAGATTTGAATACCGGGAACATTGGTGTCGATCGGACGAAATTCCCCGCGGATTTCGGCCGGCGCTTCCATCTTAAGATCGTACATGTCCTGGTGCGATGGCGCCCCGGCCATGTAGATCATGATCACGGCTTTGTGCGAATTTTGCACTCCGGCCGCAGCTTCCGCGCGAAGCAATTGCGGCAGCGTCAAGCCACCCAGACCCAAAGCGCCAATTCGCAAGACGTCACGACGGCTCATTCCGTCGCATAGCTGGAAAGAACGTCCGGATAGGTTCAGCACGGAAAAACCTCGAAGGAGTGGGCAATGGCGGGTGCGAGCTGTTGGGGCCACGACTGGCAGTGTTTTATGTCAAAACAAGACCAGACCAGTTCCTGACCGGCAGAAACCGCTTGGCAAAGCCAACCATCGGAAGCTCAACAGACAATGTTTGGTGAAAGTCTACCCGAATTTGCCAAACGCATCAATTGTTCTCGATTTCTGCAGCAATCACTTCCACATCGGCCAACTGGATTGCGACCCTCACAATAATTTGTTTGCGGTGATTAGGGCGGTGGATCAGAACAGGTAGTTTGGAGAGAGGCTGCCGAAAGAGACAATACTCGTTGCATCAATCAGTAATGATTGATACGATGGTCCCAAGGTTCTTCGGCAGTGCAGCCTGGGGCGCGTCTCCGATCCGACACCACGAATGCCAAATTCCATCGACAGAGGACAGCATCGATGAAGCGACGAGAGTCAGGGCGGGTAAATCAAACGCGGCGCGGCCTGCTCAAATGCCTTTCGGCCGGGGTGCTCGGCCATGGATTCGCCGATTTACTGGCTCTCGAGACTCAGGCCAAGCAGCCGACCCGCACTTCCGGCCGAGCACGCAACGTCCTCGTCATTTATGAAGAGGGCGGCATCAGCCAGATGGATACCTGGGATCCCAAGCCCAATGCCTTATCCGATCATCGCAGTCCCTTCCAACCGATCAACACCAACGTTCCGGGGATTCACTTCACGTCGCTGATGCCGAATATTTCCCGGCACGCCGACAAATTGGCCGTGGTACGGTCGATGACCTCCAGTCGGGTCGCGGGACACATCGACGGCTGCCTGGAGTTTTTCAAAGGCTACCGATTCGATGCGCCGGTATTTGGAATTTCGGGCACCAATTTTCGTTCGCACAGGTTTCCGGACTTGGGAGCCGTGGCGACCGAACTGCTCGGGTCGGATTGCGCGGAATTGCCAGGATATATTCTTTGCCCCGGGGCCAACATTCCCAACGTGGTCAGCAACCCAGGCTTTCTGCCTGCCGGCCGAGCACCCTGGAAACTAGGCACCAAGAGCCTGGGTGAAAACCTGGCCGATCCCGAGTGGCGCGTTCAATCGCTCGAGCCCCAGGCGGAATTGAACCGCGAGCGCATGCTGGCTCGCCGCGATCTGCTCGAAAGGCTTGACCATTCGAGTGTTTCGCGGGAGCGCGAAGCCGAGTCGATCCAGCGATATCACGTTCATGCCTTGGATCTGCTGACGAGTCCCAAAGTGCAACAGGCTCTCACGCTACGAGGAGAATCGGAAGCCCTGGTTGAGCGGTACGGCAGCGACCATCGCGGCAGATGCTACTTGATGGGTCGCAAGCTCATTGAAGCCGGCGTACGATTCGTCACGGTCACCGTGATCCAGCCGCCAGAACTTGTCGGGCGGCCGGGATACGGCCAGCCCAACGGCGTGTTCCTTAACTGGGACCATCACGAGGGCATATATGCAAATGGGCCTTGCGGCGGCCCTCAGGGCATGAGCAACCAGGAACGGTATGGTCTGCCTCACGATGTGATGATGCCCAGTCTCGATCGGTCGCTGAGCGCATTGCTGGGCGACATGGACGAACGCGGCCTGCTCGACGAAACCCTGGTCTGCTTCATCACCGAAATGGGACGCACGCCGCGAATTAACAAGTGGCAGGGCCGCGATCACTGGACCCGGGCCATGTCCATTGCGTTCGCTGGCGCTGGAGTTCCCGGCGGCCAGGTGATTGGGCAAACCGACCGCGAGGGCGGCGACGTGGTGGGCGTTCCCTACACCCCCTACGACTACGCCGACACCGTTTATCGCAAGCTCGGCATTCAAACCGAACAGCGTCTGCGCATGCCGGACGGCCGCGATGTGCCCTTCACCGATGGCGGCAACCCCATCCGCGAACTGTTTTGAGGCGCTGTCTCCGTTTTTCATTTGTCAGCAAACCGGCAACATCATGCAAACCCAATCCAACGACGCCGCCGATAAAGCCTTTGACCGCTGGAACCGACGCCAAGTTCTGTGTGCAGGAGGCATCGGATTGAGTGGCTTGCTGGGACTGCCTGCGCTGGCACAACAGCCGTCTGCCAAGGCAAACCCTGTGCGACCATACGGCAGTTACGACCAGTTGCTGGAAACGATTCGCCAACGAGGGCACAAGTATCGAATCGTGGGCGCCGCCCCCGACAAGTCTCCCCTGGTGGTGGTTAAAGCCGGGGGAAAGAAGAAGCCGGCCATTGTGATCAGTGGCGGCAGTCACGCCACCGAGCACGCCGGTCCGGCGGCGGCCGTGGAATTGCTCGACCGGCTGCAAACCGAACACGAGGTATGGGTGCTTCCCACCCGCGACCCGATCGGGATGAACGGTTATCGCTATGCCTTGAGCCTGGGTCTGGGAGAAATGCCCCGCCTGAATTCGCTCGACGAGGTCGACGCGCTGCTCCGGCAACGCGGGGAGGTGCTCTACGAGTCGGGCGATACATTGTTGGTGCAGATTGGTGAATACGGCTATGCCAACACCGGCCTGTATCGCCAGATTGAAAAGGGGGCGCCGTTTCTCGAGTCGCTGCGAGGCCGGCGGATTTATTTCCCTTCGCGATCGAATGAAATGCCAGGCGCGGGCCCGCTCGAGCGGGCTTATACCCTGGTCGTCACCACCGAAGGCGAAGTACTCCATTTGAACCGGTTTCACGATACGGCCTGGGCGCCGGCCGAAGTCCGCGCCATCCGCAACCTGATGGCCGACGTTCAACCAGGACTCACCTTCGACCTGCACGAACACGGCCGCGAATTCTACTGGATGTCGGCCCGTCGACAACGAACCGAAGCCGACGAAATGTGGGAACGCCGCATGGCCAGCGTAGGAATCGAAGCCGTTGCCGCCTCGGGCGCAGCACTCGCCCCCGAGGAATATTCTCCCGGCTCATTCTTTGAGCGGCTCCAGCGCGGTGTCTACTGGCTTGATCCCAGCCAGCGAGGCGAAGGCCTGAACCTGGCCGACTACGCCGCGGCGAAGTATGGACCGAGTTTTACCATCGAAACCGGCATGAAGGGCCCCTTCGAGCAACGCGTGGGTCAGCATTTGCTGATCGTGCAAACGGCTGTCAAGGTGTTCGAAGAACGATATCGTTGACCGGCGCCGTGCCATGAGCCATGAGTTGACTGCCCACGACGTGCGCGAACTCGATGAAGTCGGGTTTGTGGTCCTTCCCGATCTCTTCAGCGAGATGCTCGATCCCCTAAGAACAAGGATCGAGTTGATCTTTGCCCAAGAGGGAGACCAGGCTGGCGCAGAATTCAAACAGGAAGCGGGCTGCCGTCGTTTGGCAAACCTGGTCGACAAGGGCGACATATTCCAGCAGATTATCCTGCATGCCCGGGTGACGCCCTATCTGCGCCATGTGCTGGGCAATGGATTCAAATTGAGCAGTCTCAATGTGCGCTCCGTCGACCCAATGTGGACGCAGCCGCAGCCCCTGCATGCCGACATGGCGGCCATCGCCGATGAACAGGGGTACTGGGTCTGCAACACTGTCTGGATGATCGACGAATTTACCCCTAGCAACGGTGCGCTTCGGGCGATTCCTGGGTCGCATCGCTGGCGAAAGCTCCCTGCCGATGTCTTGGCAGATCCGAGGTCGCCGCATCCCGACGAAGTCCATGTCACCGGCAAAGCTGGGACGGTTGTGGTAATGAATGCGCACCTTTGGCACGGCGGACTCGGCAATCACACCTCTCATTCCCGCACTGCGTTGCACGCCTTTTATTGCCGCCGCGACAAACCGCAGCAGCAGTACCAAGAGCAACTATTGAGCAGCGAGACGCAGTCGCGATTATCGAAAGAGCTTCGGGACTTGCTCGCCCTCGATGACCCAGCCAACGACGAATTGAGCGGTCGCCCCAGGGTGGTCAGCGGATTTTTGCGTTAAATTGGCACGCAGGGTGAACGAACGTATTAAGCAATCAGGCAGCCCAGCCCCGGAGTGGTGCATGTTCGAAAAGGCGTTTCTCAAAGAACATCAAGAACTCACCCGGCGCTACTTTCTCAAACTCGGGGCTGCCGGAGCCTTACTGACTTCCTCGACGGCGAGGGCAGTGTCGAAAGTCGCCGCCGCCGAGTTGCCAGAGGAAAAACAGCCCCGCCGCGCCAAGCCCGACAAGGCTGGCGCCCAGCGAGACCCCTATTTCACACCGCCGGAGGATTTTCGCGACGTATCGCGAGGCAAACCGCTTCCGCACTCCCTGCCCGACGAAAAGAAACGCGAGGTCGGCCTGACTCGCGAAACGTGGCGGTTGGAGGTAATCACCGATTCGGAGCATCCAACCCGACTCGATCAGCAACTTACCAAGGCCGATGGCACGGCGCTTACCTTCGATCAGTTGCTAACACTGGGCGAGAAGCATGCCGTGCGATTCGCCAAGGTAATGACGTGTTTGAATATTGGCTGTCCCCTGGGAACCGGCATCTGGGAAGGCGTGCCGCTCCGCGAAGTGCTGTGGCTCACGCAGCCGCGCGAGAACCTGCGGCGTGTTTTCTACTACGGGTACCACAATGATGACCCCGCCCAAATGTTTCGCAGCTCGCTTCCGGCAGGCCGCATTCTGGAAGATCCTTATGATCTGCCACCGGTGATTCTCTGCTACAAGCTGAATGGCCAGTGGCTGGACTCCGAACGCGGCGGCCCGGTGCGCGTGGTAGTCCCGGAACATTACGGTTTCAAGTCCATCAAGTGGCTCTCGCACGTCGTGCTCACCAATCAAGCCGAGGCCAACGACACCTACGCCGGCGGCAACAACGACATCGACAGCCCCTTGAAATCCTTTGCGGCCCTGCTATCGATTCCCCAGGGAATTCGTGCCGGCCAACCTATCCCGGTTTCCGGCTATGCGCAAGTGGGGGTTTCAGGACTTTCCAAGGTACAGGTTTGGGTCGAATCGCAAGCGATGCCGCATCCCATCGACGACGGCATCTTTGCCGACGCACCGTGGACCGAAGCCAACTTGATTTCGCCCCCCAAGGATTGGGGAGCAGTGACCGACGGAAAAGTGCTTGGCAACACGCTGGGGTTTGATTCTCAAGGCAAGCCGCAAGTGTGGCCCATGCGACTGGCCAAAGTTCATTGGGCAGCCCTGCTCCCTGGATTGCCCGCCGGCAAATACACGTTCCGATGCCGGTCCATCGACGAAAAGGGGCATGCGCAGCCAATGCCGCGTCCCTTCCGAAAGTCGGGACATGCGGCCATCGAGTCGGTGGGCTTCACCGTGAGCAAATGATCGGATGAACCAGGAAGGATCGTGTTGGCGAAGGTAGGTTCAAGTACCCGTTTAGATGGTGTTGTGCCCTCGCACGCCGTTCCCCGAGTGCCCCCCGGCATTTTCGATTCGATGCGGCATGGCCAGCGGTTTTCGGAATGTTGACCTGGAATCCGCGGAAACCGTGCCAACCCCTTTTCAGGCTCGCCCCTCGCTGGACTTCTTGAAACACGACCTCCAATCGAATGATGGTATTGGGCCCAAGTCTGGCCCTCGCGGGAACACTCCTGCTTCCAAAACGCGAAAAAACCGGACAGGAATCACCCCTGCCGGTTTGGCATAAGTCCTCGCAAATTATAGCCTTACAAGGGTGGCTGAGGGGACTTGAACCCCCGACCCCCAGATCCACAATCTGGTGCTCTAACCAACTGAGCTACAGCCACCGCGACAGAAAAAAATCATAGTATCTTGGGCAGATGGGGTCAACTAGCCGTCGCGACGGTGATCGCCGCCCGCCGCCAAATCAGGGAAGATCCAGTTGATGATCCATGGCCGCGACGACCCAAATCCGCAGCGTGTCTTACCGCGGGCTATTCCAGGCAAGCTTCTTCCCACTGGAGTTCTGGCAACTGCTCGGAAAGCAAATCTCGGAATGATGCGTTTCCTTTCGCCAATCGCACCGTGGCGACGAGCGCTGGTTCCCATAAAGATCGCGATTTCTTGCGAATCAGGCCGACCAATGTGGGCAGCAGTTGCTCCGCCAGGCTTGCATCGGCCATCGCAGCCATGCTGGATTGATCGAGTGTCTGCGTGAACGTCCGCACGTTCGTGGCGGGTGACGAGAGCACGGCAACCCACAGTCGCATGGCACCCGGCAATAATGGCGTGGGGACGGGGCGCACCGAACCGAGCATGCTGTCGCCTGAATGGCGGGCAAGCCATACGATCAGGTTCCGTTGCACGTCGGCATGCACACTTCCGCACAAAGCCTCCCAAAGTCGAACGTCAATTTCGTCAGGATTGTATTTTTGCCACCACGCGCACGCCGCCCGGCGCACCTCGGCATGCGAATGATTGAAGAAGGGGAGAATCGATTGCGGCTCGCGGTTGCGCAGCGACTCTAACGCCCATGCGGCGGTGTCGCCCGCCAGCCGCCGGCAGCGCACGGCAACGAGACTGGCCAAGTCGTGATCACTCAATGGTTCGTGCCCATGCAGTTCTTGCAGGGCCCGAAATCCGATCTCGGCCAAGGTTCTGGGAGCCGCTTTCGCCAAGGCCAAGGCATCGGTGCGGGTTGGTGGCGCGGATGCCGCGCGTTCCGCCAGCCACCGTACCACAAACCGGCGGGCGGCAGAGTAACGAGTTTCAACGAGCGGCAAGCACTCGTCCAGGGGCAGTGTTCGCCAGCTTTCCGAAGTTTGCATGACCTCAAAGGCAAGGTCGCGAACGAGTTGGTGCCGATGGTCCAAAAGCGGCAACCAAAAAGCAGGAGACAACGTCCGCAACCAATCGCCATGCCACTGCCGCAGTACTTGGGACGACCAAAAGCGAACCAGATGGCTGCCGGCATCGAGCGTCAATCGCAGCAGCACATCGGCCGCGGCCGATGTTTGCCACACGTGTGGAAACGCCGGGTCGGGACGCAGTTCGGCCAGTCGAAAACCTGGGCGCAGGTGTACCCGATTGGCGGTAAAAGCCAATCGAGGCGAACCACGATAAGCAATTTGCATCAAACCCCAGCGATCCAGAATGCACTCCCCAGACTTCAAATCCTGGTCGGTGTATCGCATGAGCACGGCCGCCGCAGCCGTCAGGTAATGCTGTGGATCGCGGCGGGCAAGATCACGCAACCGGCGCCAAGCACGGCGGCGCAAATAGTAGCGAGTGCGATACGAAAACAGTCGGCCCTTATGAGGGAGCGGTGTCTTCCGGCGGTGGTCGTGCCAAGCATCGTCCGCATGCTTGCGGCGAAAGGAGGGAATTACGTTTCGCAGTGCCGCCAACCGCACGTCGCCCTTCGCCGTTGGACGAGGCACGTGAGTTATCAACCGGTCGAACGCCACGAGAAACGCGCAGAGCAATTCCCAGTCGCCGTTTTTCTCGGCCTGGCGAAACAGCCGCTTGAGCAACGGTTGATGTCCGTCGGTAGCCAATGGGAGATCGAGGTAGGCGAAGATTTGCAGGCGAGCCCAGGCGCGGTCGTCAGCGCACCAACCGTCGGCAAATCGGGCCACCTGCGATGGCACCGTGAGATGTCTCAGGCGTTCCAGGAATTGCGGCGAGGCCGCACGAAACAACTGTTCCACTTCGCCGAAGTCCGGAGCGGCATCTGGCGGGTCCATGGTCGCCAACTCGCTTTCTTCCCTGCTTTCCATCCCCGCATGTCTCCGGTCCCACAAATGCCAAGGTGTCGGAAAACCGCTCGATGAACCCCACCGCCTTCACCGGGCACGCGAGGGGACGACGCTCTGACAAGGAGCTTCAAATCATCGACTAGAGACTATTCGACGGGGCGCGAACTGATCTGTGCCAGCAGAGCGTCTGCTCGAGCGATGACGTTTTGGGTTTGTTCTTGCACGGCACGCACGAAGGCATTTTGGTCAAAGGTACCCCGTACGGCGGCGAAATCGGCAGCCTGAACGTCGGCGTCGCCATCGAGGCCGTAACTTAACTGAGCGGCTTCCTTAAATTCCTGCTCGGCATCGCGGAGCACCCCCTGGTTATATTGGTTCGTGGCATTCTTCCACGTGAGAATGGACTGGCACACGTCGTCGTCAACCACGGCATCTGCGGTTCGGCCGATGTTTGCCAGCCAGGCGTCTGCAACCCATTCCCATTCAAATTGGGAGAACCGGGCGTGTAAATCAAGCAACCGGGATTCGACGGCCGTAAGGTCGTCGAGTCGGCCTTGTTCGAGATCGTGGAGCAGCCGATCGATTTGCATTTGGGGAGCCAGCAGCCCGGCCCAATCGGTCCAATCTCCACCACCGCAGCCCGAAGTGGCAAAGACTTCCGTCCAGGGCGGCAGCTTGCCGGAGGCAAGGAGCGACTCGAGCCTGGCGGCGATTTTTCCGCCGAGGTACATTTGCACGGCCATCCGGTACTGACCGGCAGCGCGGTGCAGCCGCGACGACGGGATTCTGGCCCCGCCGCGGGCAACACTTTCGCGATGGCACGAGTTCTCGGCCAGCAGGTTCAACGTGGCAACGGCCTGTTGCATGCGGCCCACGGTAAAAGGGCTCAAAGCTTCGAAATTGAGCCGATCGAGCAGATCGGGATCGGTACGGCGGTCGCGATCCTTCCACTTGTGGATATCGCGGAGCGTGCCCACGTTGGCCAGGGCTGCCGCCGGAATCAACACGCTCTGCCCCGCGGACTCGAGCAGATATGAGAAGGGAAACTCGGAGACGTCGACGGGACGCGGATGCTTGCCGACCACGGCCGTGAACGGACCAATCCGGCTGCACCACAGGAGATAACTGTCGGAGCCCGTTTTGCTGCCGCGTTCGAGTACTCCTTGATGCAACGGTCCCAGTTTGTAGACGTGGTTGCTTTGGTTGGTGCCGCTGCCGGCGTTGTAGAAGGAAAACAGGCCAGCGATCAGCAGACTGGCCTTGTGATGGCTGACCGTGTATGGCCCCGCGAACAAGGAACAGGCTTCGCCATGTTGGGCTTCGCAGTTGGCAAAGAACAGGCTGTTGTCGCCTGAAAACTGCCGTCCAATTCGAGCGCCTTGTCCCACAAAACACCGCGTCAGTTGGGCGCCGCTATCGATGGTGGCTCCCGAGGCGACCACCAGCCGTTCCCCAATGGTGCCTTCGCCCATTACCACGGGCGCATGCGAGTTGCTATTCAAGCTTGCCTCGGCCAGCTTGAGCACGCCTTGCAACACGGTCGACACGCCGAGCCGTACATTGATCAGCGTACCGCAGCCAGTGACTCGGGCATCGCGGCCGATGCGACCGCGATGGCTGCGAACAGTCTCAACATATTGCGTCACCGCCTCGCGGAATCGCCGTTGCAGCAGTTCGCGGTGGCGATACATGGCCATGGCATAAGCCAATTGGCTGGAGAGGCGATCGAAAATGGGAATCTGTCGCCCACCGGCCTCGTTAAGCACGTCGACCAGTGTTCCATTGCCGAACGCGGTTTCCCCTTCGATCGCAATCAAACCCACGTCTTCGATCACCACATTTTCTTCGATGTCGTAGTGGGCAATATGCCGCCGCACATTGTGGATATAAGAGTTGTTTCCCACAGTGCAGTTGTGCAGCGTGGCCTGGTAAATGCCGCTTGCCCGCCGTAAGCGGCCGGGCAACCACACGGGTTCGCGGAAGCAGCCTAGGCGAATCTCTCCCGAGAAATGCACCTGCGCGACCGTGCGGGGGTCGAACTCCTCGGCCACGAATATCCGCGTCCAGTCCTCGGCGGAGCATCCAGCAGCTTCGAGCGTCATGATCTCAAAGTCGGACAGCGTCCGATATTCTGTGGCCAGAGCCGATTGTGTTTCCACGGCACGCACCTCCTTGTGCGAGACGAAGTGAAATTCGAAATGTATTAGGGGAGCGGGGCTGCGAAAGCTGGATCCGTTACCTGCTTCCGCCACAACCGACAGACCAGGCCAAGCAGTCCTCAGCATTCTGCTCACAAATTAGCGGCTCAGAAAACGTACTTCCCAAGGTTTGTTCACATTCTCCGGTTACCGGCCTGTTGTGTCGGCCCCCGCTTCCTGCTGTTTGAAGTAGCGCACGGTTCCGACCTTCATTTCCAGGGTCGCGTCATCGTCGCAAACCACGATGGCCTGCTGATGCAATTGCAGTGCCGAAGCGGTCCACATTTGACTGACGCCACCTTCGACCACGTGCCGCAGGGCCCTGGCCTTGCCGGCGCCACTGACCAGAAGCAGCACTTCCGCCGCATCCATGATCGTACCGATGCCCACCGTGACCGCATGCCGGGGAACCTGTGACAAATCGTGATTGAAAAACCGCGAGTTGGCGCGAATGGTGTCTTCTGTCAGCGACACCACGCGGGTTCGCGAGTTCAGGCTGGAGCCGGGTTCGTTAAAGGCCAAATGTCCGTCGTGTCCCAAACCGCCGATAAACAAATGAATGCCGCCTGCCGCCTGAATCTTGGCTTCGTAGTCCCGGCATTCCTGCTCCAGGTTGGCAGCATTGCCGTCGGGAATATTCGCCTGTTCGAGGGGCAAATCCACATGATCGAAAAAATGTCGCTGCATGAATGCCCGGTAACTCTCCGGATGCCCTGCCGGCAAGCCGACATATTCGTCCATATTGAACGTGATCACGTGCCGGAACGACACGGTTTTTGCACGACACCTGGCCGCCAGTTCCCGATACAGGCCCCGCGGCGTCGAACCGGTGGGCAGTCCCAAGACAAACGGGCGCTCGGAATTGGGTTGAAAACGGGAAATCCGCTCCACCACCAGATCGGCGGCCCAGCGGCTCAACGAATCGTAGTCGGGTAAAATGACAACGCGCAACGTTCGGCTCCGAAAGATACGAAAACAAACCACCAGGGTATAGGCCAACCGTGGCATTCCTCTCCTGGGAGCATGCAGACTTTCCAGGCTTGCCAGGGAGGGGTATCTTACCCACTGCCAGCCAATCGCCGCTAGCAGCCCGGACCTGCACAATAACTGAGGACCTTGCTGCCGCCTGAGCACTTCCATGAACAACGCCCAAATCGCCGCCGCGTTTGACGAGATGGCCGACATCCTGGAATTCCAGGGGGCCAACCCTTTCCGTGTTCGAGCTTACCGCAATGCCGCCCGAACGCTTTCCGACTTGGGCGAACAGCTCTCGACCGTGGTGGCCGAGAATCGTCCGCTGACCGATATCCAGGGAATTGGCAACGATCTGGCAGACAAAATTAAGACCTTACTGGCAACCGGAGACCTCAAACAGTGGAAGGAATTGCGTGAGCAAGTCCCGGCAAGTGTGCTAGCCATGCTGCGGGTGCCCGGTGTGGGCCCCAAAAAGGCCGCCATCTTGCACAAAGAGCTGCATATTCAAAACTTGGAGATGTTGCGAGCGGCATGCGAACAGCAGCAAGTTCGCGAACTGAAGGGATTCGGGGCCAAATCCGAAGAGCAAATTCTCAAAGGGCTCGATTTTGCCGCATCCACAACCTCGCGATTCCTCTGGAAGCAGGCGGACGATTACGCGCAAGAGCTGCGCGAACATCTTGCGTCGTGTCCCAGTGTCGAGCAGTTGGAAATCGCCGGCAGTTACCGCCGGGGCAAAGAAACCGTGGGCGATCTCGACATTCTGGTCGTTTCAGCCAACCATCAAGAAGTGATGGACCGCTTCGCCGAATATGCCGGCGTTGCCGATGTGCTGGCACGAGGTGAAACCAAAATGAGCGTGCGGCTCATCAAGGGTCTGCAAGTGGATCTCCGGGTGGTTCCCAGCGAGGCGTTCGGAGCGGCGCTGCAGTATTTTACCGGCAGCAAAGACCATAACGTGGTGCTGCGCGGGCGAGCTAAGGCAGCAGGGCTCAAAATCAGCGAATGGGGCGTGTTTCGTGGCGAAGAACGCGTATGCGGAAAAACGGAAGAGGAGGTCTATGGCATCTTGGGCTTGCCATATATTCCGCCCGAGTTGCGCGAAGCCAGAAAAGAGTTCGAGTGGGCGGATGCCAGCGCCTTGCCCGAGTTGATTACGGAGGAAGACATTCGTGGCGATTTGCACATGCATACCACGGCCACCGACGGCAAGGCTTCTCTGGAGGAAATGGCCGCGGCGGCAAAATCGCGAGGCCTGAGCTACATCGCCATCACCGACCATTCCAAACGCGTAACCATGGCCAACGGCCTCGATGGCAAGCGTTTGTTGAAACAGTGGGAGGAAATCGACCGGCTGAACGACAAGCTAAAAGGCATTACCGTGCTCAAAGGCGTCGAGGTTGATATTCTGGAAAAAGGCGGCCTCGACATCGAAGATGAGGTTTTGGCCCAAGCCGATTGGGTGGTGGCCAGCGTTCATTACGGTCAAAACCAGCCTCGCGCACAAATTACCAAGCGAATTCTCGGCGCACTCGAGAACCCCTACGTGTGCGTTATCGCACACCCTACCGGTCGGCTGCTGAATGCCCGTGAGCCGTACGACGTGGATTTGGAAGCCGTATTCAAAGCAGCCAAGGCGAACCACAAACTGCTTGAACTGAACGCGACCCCCAATCGCTTGGATCTTGATGACGTTGCCTGCGCGGCGGCCCGCGATCTGGGGATTCCCATCGTGATTTCAACCGACGCCCACAGCACCGAAGGTTTGGCGAATCTCCGCTACGGGGTGCTGCAAGCCCGAAGGGCCGGTCTGACCAAGTCTCACGTGGCCAACACCGGAACCTGGAAGCACGTACAGAAGCTGTTGCATCGTTGATGGGACGCATTCGCAGTGCCGCGTGATTTGCGATAAGGGAGTACCTGCTGTTGGTGTCCGGTTCTGATCAGGCCCAGTTGCTGATTGTGTTTTTGCATTTGGCTCGGGCGTTCGAGCTGCGGCGTCAGCCATTGGATCGCGACAAGATGCTGGTTCTGGCGGGCGCGGAAGCGGCCGAACTCGGTCTCCATCCCATTGGCGCCATTTGTGGGCGCAAAATTCTGGAGAACAACACGGGCCATATGCTGCGGTATTACCGGTCGTTTTCCCACGCGCTGGCCGACGACGACTTTCAAGTCTATTTGCGGCAGGTGCGTCGAGCCTATCCTCGCGAAAAAGCCGAATTGCTGCTGCAGGAATTCGGCATTGAACTGGGGAACGAGCGAGCGACCTACGCCAGCGACTACGAATACGCCGCCAGCCTGCTTGGCACGACGCCAGTCGAACTGGAGGCAAAATTAGCGTCCAATCGCGATTTTCCTCGACCAATCGGCGAAGATCTGGAATCCCCTACCACCAATTGGCCCTTAACGTTGACGCTGTTGGCCGCCCTGTTGTTGGTGGCTGCTTGGGCAGCCTGGCAGTTCTTGCGGACCGCCTGACAAAGAAAAATCCGATTACTCGGTCAGTGCGAATCTACTTTTTACACATAAACGGCACCCTTCTTGCTCAACATTTTTGGCCTTGGGTAGGCTACTCACCCCCCGAGCAAATGGTTTCGCATCAAAGCTTGAACCATAGGTCGGCTGTCAACGTATCAATACCGGTTTGGTATACGCTTGTACGGTCTCGATGGTGTACCGGTAATCGCCATTCTCCCCAGGGCTGGTGATCTGCTATTAGCACAGATTCGCACGAGTGTTGGATAAAATCACGGTCACTGCCAAGCACGACATCAACCGCCGCCTGCGGCTCATTGGCAAAACAGAACCTGTCGACGGGCAAGCAGAATAAATTGAAGGGAAGACTCCATGGGTTGGTCCGCAAAAATAGGTCGGCTCTTTGGCATCGACGTCTTCGTGCATTGGACGTTTCCACTGCTACTACTGTTCATTGCCGGGTCGGCACTGATGCAGGGTGCGCCGCTGGCGATCGCCCTGGAAGGCATGCTATTCGTTTTGGCTGTTTTCGGCTGCGTGGTGCTGCATGAACTCGGTCACGCGCTAACGGCTCGCCGTTATGGCATAGCCACGCGCGACATTACCTTGCTGCCCATTGGAGGCGTGGCACGACTGGAACGCATGCCGGAGAACCCCTGGCACGAGCTTTGGGTAGCCTTGGCCGGACCCGCCGTGAATGTGGTGATCGCAGCTGGATTGCTCGGTTCGCTGTACATCCTGGGCAACGTGACGCGCGCCCTCGATGTCAGCCTGCTCGGCGGGGCATTTCTCGCCCGACTCATGTGGGTGAACGTGGCCTTGGTGGTATTCAATTTATTGCCAGCGTTCCCCATGGACGGCGGTCGAGTGCTCAGGGCGATGCTCGCCATGCATACTTCATATGCCAAGGCCACGCGCATCGCCGCCCGTACCGGCCAAATGATGGCCGTGCTGTTTGGTATCGTTGGTTTTATGTACAACCCGCTGCTGATTTTGATTGCGGTGTTCATTTACTTTGGCGCCGCGCAAGAAGCCTCGGCGGCCGAGTTTCGCTCGCTGATCAAGGGCGTAGCTGTGCATCAAGCCATGATTGCCCGTCCTGGCACGCTTTCGCCGTATGATCGTGCGGAGGATGCCGCCGAAACCATCGCCATGGGCTACCAGCGCGACTATCCGGTGCTGCACGAAGGCCGCATCGTCGGGTTGCTGGTGGGCGACGACCTGTTCACCCGCTTGGAGCAGGGAGAACCGATCGAAGGTACGGTCAGCGAGCGGATGCGACCCGATCCCCCCACCATAGATGCCGCCGCGCCCCTGGAAGAAGCGCTGGCCATGATTCAAGAGCACAATGTGCCGGCTTTACCCGTTACTTATTACGGGCAACTGGTGGGACTGGTAACAGTGGACAGCCTGAGCCGTTTTGCAAATCTCCGCGCGTTCCGCGCCGAACACGATCGTGAATCCCAGTTCAAACCGCCGGTGGATCATCAAAGCGAATATCCGGCCGAGCGGTGACGTTCGCATCAAGCCGCATTGCACCGTCGACTCGTTCGTCGAAACCTTACCACGGCTTCATTGTCTTGGCGGCGATATACCGCTGGTGCCTTCCAATATAACAATCGTGCACGATCTGCCTGGCTTCCTCATGATTGGGAAAGCGATCGGAAAACCCCGGCGCCACCGGATCGATGGCGATGCGTGCCGCGTGGACCAAATGCCGGAGCAAGTCGAGGGGGTCTTCATCGCCAACCGCAATGCGAATCATGGTGGCCGGAATCCCCGCCTGTTGCAGTTCCTCGGGGGATAACTCGGAGTGCGTCGTTAGCGCGGGGCAACTCACAATGGTGTTGGCTTGCCCCAAGCTGATCATGTGATCGAACGTGGGCGACAAATTGTCGAAAAACCTTTGAAATGCCTCTCGCTGCAAATCAAGCCGCTCAAAATCGATCGTAAACAACGGCGCCGGCAATCCCAGGTAGTTGCACTTCTGGCATAGCGCGTGGTTGGGGTCGGTCGGCAGCGCATGGCAATGCACCGTAATATCGGGATGAGCGCCGAAGAAGCGGGCCAGGATCTCCGTATTGATGCACTTGGCCAGCATTCGCACCTCCAGCGTGCGTATGCCTTGCAGCACCTCAAACGCGGCGTCCGCATTGAGAAACGCGCCTTTCACATAGTACACATTCCAAAACACGGTTTGATCCCATGATTTGCCCTCGGGCGTTTGATGACCCTTGGGGAGGAACATGTCGTCAGACTTGCCAATCAGCACGCCCGCGATAACCGAGCCCGTGCCGCTGAGGTCCTTGGTGTAGCTATGCACGACGAAGTCGGGGCGTTCGGCGGGGTCCTCGCGTTGCAGCGGACGCGAGAGGAACGGCGTTCCGACCGTGGCGTCGAGTATCACTCGCAGGCCGTGCTCGTGCGCGCGACGGCAGATATCCGGCACATCGAGCACGTAACCATGCGGATTGCACGGAGACTCCAAGTAAAGATAGGCGTGCAAGCCAGCGGCGAGCCGATCGGCGTGGCGCTCCTTAGCGGTTTGCCAACAACGATCGAAGTCGTGGGCGGTGTAGCCATCGAAGGTTTCGACGGCGATGCCCAAGTTGGCGGATCGTCCGTACCAATCGTTGATGAGCTGATGTGCTCCCCCGTAAATGTTGCGGCTCACCAGCAAGATATCATCGCGGCCCAGCAAGTGGGCCAGAATGGCGTCAATCGCCGCCATGCCACTATTGAAATTCCAGGCGAAATACTCGCGGGAGTACGGGCCGGCTTCGAGATCGACAATGTGATTGGCCAGCGCGATTGCCGTGGGATTGAGCAGCCGGGAGTAAATCTCCAACAGCAATTCCTTGCCCTTGAACGCGTCCTCAATCCACTCGGCGCAAGCGTAAATATACGTGGCCGTGCGGGCAATCACGGGGTTGGCTGAAAAAATGGCCGTCACGTTATCAAAAACGGCATACGGTCCTTTGGCGCACAGCGTGGTAGCGCGGTAATCGAGGCTCTGGTACACGCGACGGAAGGGGTTTTGCAGCGTGTCGAGCGATTTGGCCAACTGAAACGAGAGAAATTTTTGGGCGTTGAAATAGGCAATGCGGTCGCTTCGGGGAAGGGTGTTCACGGTATCGAGCGTGATTTGCCACAAGCGGTCGAGATCGCCCTGGTTTTCGTATAGTCGCGAGGCAATGCGGGCCAGCGTAACACCGAATTCACTATCGGGATCGATGGCAAAATGCGCCAGTTGTTCAGCGACCAATTCTGGCACCGTGCCGGCCACGGTTGAATTGCGACGAGGGGATAACTTCTTTTGCTGTTCCAGCATAAGCGCACCTGGCGTTCCATCGGAATGAGGAGGAGTGAGGTAACGCAGCAACCGGGCGTAGCGCAATCAACATTGCGGTACTGCGTCCTGCACCGCTGGATTCTCGCACACCCGGAGGCCACTGAAAACCCAACACGCCGCGCCTCCGCGCTGCCCCCTTGGCCAGAACATTCATGCGTCGCTTTTCGACTCTCGCCGAAAGCGGCCTGAAACGGCGAGCGGAATGGAAGCCGCTGCCGGCGCTGCCTTTTCAGAGAAAGCAACCCAAACCGACCGCACGGCGGGTCCCGCTTGGACTAGGGAACACCCATCACGCGGTAAAAGGCCTTAATCTCCGAAACAGGTCGCGGGTTGCCGGCCGCAGCCTCGTTGGCGAGCACCGCTTTTTCGTTTCCTGGCGGCAGGTTAAACTAGGAAACAGAACGCCTCGACACGACCGGCCGACTCCAACTGATTAGCGAGAGATGTTAGCGATGAAATGTTTAATTCCGCTGTTGCCCATTCTTTTGGCTTTGTTGGCCGGCCCTGGGGTATTGGCCGAAGAGGGCAAGCGCATCACCTTTGCCAAAACGGTGCTCGATACCGCCTTTCGTAGTGAAGGGGTCGCGGTGGGCGACTTCAATAACGACGGCAAGCTCGACATCTCGGCCGGCAGCGTCTATTACGCTGCTCCCGATTGGAAGATGCATCTCGTCGCCGAAAAGGCGGAAGAATTCAATCCGCAAAACTACAGCACTTCGTTTCAGAATTTTGCCGACGACTTGAATGGCGACGGTCGCACCGATTTGATCGTGGTCGAGTTTCCGGGCCGGCAAACGTGGTGGTTTGAGCAGCCCGAAAAACCGGGACAGCCGTGGAAAAAGCACGAGATCGCCAGCGTGACCAACAACGAAAGCCCTGCCTACATCGACGTTGTTGGCGACGGCCGTCGCGAGCTCGTGTGTAGCGTGGGCGAACAATTCGCAATCTTGCGCCCCAATAAGGACCCTTACGCGCCTTGGGACATTCAAACGCTGGAGACTTCGCAATCGCAATGGGCGGGCAAGTTTTATCATGGCCTGGGAGTGGGCGACATGAACGGCGACGGCCGAAACGACATCGTTATTCCCGCCGGATGGTGGGAAGCGCCAGCCGATCCAAATGCCAGCGAGTGGAAATTCCATCCGGTAGAATTGGGACCGGCTTGTGCGAACATGCACGTGTTCGATTTCAATGGCGACGGCAAGCCGGACGTGATCTCCAGCAGCGCCCACGCATTTGGAATTTGGTGGCACGAACAACTATCGGATGGATTCCGACGGCACGAGATCGACAGCAGCTTTTCACAAACCCATGCCCTCGAGGTGGCCGATATCAACGGCGACGGCAAGCCTGATTTTGTGACCGGCAAGCGGTGGTGGGCTCATGCCAAGGGAGATCCCGGAGTGGACGATCCGGCAGTGCTGCATTGGTTTGAATTCCAACCCAAGGATGGCAAGCCTCACTGGATTTCGCACCAGATCGACCACAACAGCGGAGTCGGAACGCAATTTGAAATCGCCGACGTTAATGGCGATGGGTTGCTGGATATTGCCATCGCCAACAAAAAAGGCGTATTTTACTTCCAACAAGAGCGGAAGTAATCTCCCTGGGCACGCGGAAGCAAACGGCACCTCACCCGTGCAACGTGATTTTCACGTGCATTTATGAGCGAAATCGAAAAGTCGTCCCCGAACGGCGAATCGCTTCCCCTAGGCGTTTGTCGGCTTTGCGGGCGTATGCCCCGGAGGGGCACCACCGAGCACCATCTCATTCCGCGAACGCTCCACGGCAATCGCTGGTTCAAGAAGCGACATACCAAGGAGCAAATGCAGCAAACGATTCCCGTTTGCCGCGACTGTCATCTGGCCATTCATCGCTTCATTCCCAGCGAGAAAGAACTGGGGCGATATTACGCCAGCGTGGAGGCGCTGATGGCGCATCCTCAACTGGAGCGTTTCGTGGCTTGGGTGAGAAAGCAGAAGTAGGCCATGCGCGAACTCCAGCCTTGGCGGCAGTGTCGAGCATCGGCAACGAGGGCACGTCGATTCCTATCGCCCGCGCTCAATCGTCACGCCGACGCTTTCGGCGAACCGCAAGGCGTCGGGCTTTTCCACCGTCACAATCACCCGCTGCACCCGACTGTCTTCCAGGCAAATTTGGGCGACTTGCGCTGCAAGCCTTTCCACGAGAAAATATTCGGTGCTTTCCGCCAACGCGATGACCCGCTTGGCGACGCTGCGGTAGTTCACGGTGTCGTCGATCGAATCGCTCTCGGCAGACTTCCGGGTGTCGGTGAACATCGTGAGATGGATCACCACATTTTGGCGATTGACGCGTTCGTCGTCGTTGATCCCCAAAATAGCCCTGACCAATAGGCCCCGGATTTCAATGCGATCGAGAGATTCTTGCTGATTCATGGAATCTTAATGGAATTGGATGCGGAAGCGGGGAAAGGGCAGGTCGGTGCGGGGCTTGCAGCGCGCCAGATTACAGGTGCTCGCCGCCAGTAAGGTACAGCACTTCGCCTGTGACAAACCGAGAACCTAACAAATAAAGAGCCGCCTCGCAGACTTCGTCGGGATTACCGGTTCGGCGAAGGGGAATTTGCCTGGCCAGTTGTTTAAACGACTCCTGGTTGCCATCGGGCGGCGGCAAAATGGCTCCCGGCGCAATGGCGTTCACCTGAACTTGCGGAGCCAGGGCGTGGGCAAGCCCCAGAGTCATTGTCACCAGGGCACTCTTGGTTAATGTGTACACGAGCTTGTCACCACGAGGGCGCAGGGTACGCCAATCGGCAATGTTGAGAATATGCCCCGAGGCATCGTCCGGAAGATTGGCCGCGAACGCCTGGCAAAGAAAAAAGGGCGCCTTGAGGTTGATGGAAAAATGTGCATCCCAGGTGGCTTCATCGGAATCGATCGGTCCACCCTCTTCGAAAATCGCCGCGCTGTTGACGAGGATGGTGGGTGGTGCCAGTTGCTGCGTGGCCTGTTCCACCAAGCGCTCGGCGGCAGCGACCGCATCGCGAAGATTCGCTTGCACGGCCACGGCGTTGCCACCCCGTTGGCGAATCGCATTCACGGTTTCGGCCGCCGCCTCGGACGAAGTCCCATAGTGCACAACCACTTGGGCGCCGGCGCCAGCCAGGGCAATCGCCAGGGCGCGTCCCAACCGAACGCCTGCTCCGGTGACTATCGCGGTATGTTGGGCAAGATTCGTCATAGCATTATGGGCGGAGGCCGCAGGACTCGGAGGCGGTATTCGAATAACGCCCTAGGTACTCAATTGAGGAACATCGCGACCAAAAGGCAAGTCAAGTTTTTTGAGGAGCCGTTGGGGGAGAAGGGTAATGGCGCTCCCTTGCCCCCGGTGCGCTGAGATTGCAACGATTGCCAGAGCAGGAAGGATGCACCAAATGAGGCGATGAACCAGGGGGCCGAGATCGAATTGGAAAGTTCACGTCGTGGATCCAAGGCAACCGCACCACACCGCAAAGGGAGCAATTCCCCGGAGCTTGGACAGTTGTTCCCCCTCGACAGTTGCAGGCGTCTCCCTCATATTCGGAAAAATGGATTCAGGACTGCCGTTTACTTTCGCCTGAGCGGTAGCTGGTTCCGATTGGATCTCGCGTCGGCGAACTGTCTGGCGTACTGCCTGCGTACTCTCCCGCGTATCTCAATAAGGATGAGTTGGCCATGAAGCACGACGTGGTATTGATACCGGGCGACGGCATTGGTCCGGAAGTTACCGTAGCCGTGAAGCAGATTTTTGAAGCGGCGGCCGTCGACGTTCGCTGGCACGAGCATCAAGCGGGAATTGCCGCATTGGCCGAAACCAATGAAGTGTTGCCCGACTCCACCTTGGAGGCTATTCAACGCTATCACGTGGCGCTCAAGGGGCCCTGCACCACGCCGGTGGGGGGCGGATTCACGTCGGTGAACGTGGCCCTTCGCAAACGGCTTAACTTGTATGCGGCCGTTCGGCCCGTGGTTAGCTTGCCCGGCGTGACTACCCGGTTTGAAAACGTTGACTTGATCGTGATTCGCGAGAACACCGAAGGGCTGTACAGCGGGGTAGAAAACCAGGTGACCGAAGGCGTGGTGATGAGCATGAAAGTGGCTACCGAAGCCGCTTGCAGTCGCATCGCCCGCTGGGCGTTTCGCTTCGCCACGCAGCGAAAGCGAAAAAAAATCACGTGCTTTCACAAAGCCAATATTATGAAAATCACCGACGGGCTGTTCCTGCGATGTGCCCGCCAGATCCACGAATACGATTACCCCAACATCGACTATCAGGAAATGATCGTCGATGCCGGTTGCATGAAGCTGGTGCAAGATCCCACGCAGTTCGACGTTCTGCTGCTGGAAAACCTGTACGGCGACGTGGTGAGCGACCTGTGCGCCGGATTGGTGGGAGGGTTGGGAGTGGTGCCGGGCGCCAATATTGGCGACGATCGAGCGGTATTCGAGGCCGTGCACGGCTCGGCGCCCGATATCGCCGGAAAAGGTATCGCTAATCCGCTGGCTCTTTTGATGTCGGGCGTGATGATGCTTGATTATCTGGCTGATACTCGCAGCGACCGTGCCTGCCGCGAGGCAGCGTTGCGAATCACGCAAGCATACCGTCAAGCCTTGAGTGAAGGGCAAACGACGCGCGACTTGGGAGGTTCCCTGAGCACGATGGAGTTTGCCCGGGCGGTGATTGAACGGCTTTCGAATTAACCTTGCGCGATTGAGGCCAACCTGGAAGGCGCTAATCGACTGTCGCGTCAAATCAAGGTCGTCTCGTCTCCGAACAACTTGCTCGGCCGCTAACGTGGGGGGAGGGCGTGGAATCGTTACACAAAGTGATCGATTCCTGGTTTTCTCAAAATGGGCGGCGCATCCGCCAAGGCAATGACCGCTTCGCTTGCCAGGTTGAGGCGACTCCGGTCTATTGGTCACTAAGGCAGTCCCTTTTATCCGTGGAGCCGGGGTGGTTTAATGCGCCTGATCCAACGTGGCATTTTGGCCGGTGTCGGCGACTTTGTGCGCCAATGATGGCGTATTGTCAGGGCTATCCGGGCCCCGCTCGGCATCCCGCTGAAAGAAGGGCCTCATGATTGAATTCGAGCGCACAATACAGGAAAGGTCAAGGACGTGATCGTAGGAGTTCCCCGCGAGGTCAAGCGCGACGAATACCGGGTGGCCATGCTTCCCGTTGGTGTCGAAGAGTTGCGTCGCAACGGGCACCATGTGCTCGTGGAACGGGGGGCGGGCGTCGGTTCGGGTTTGACCGACGAAGACTATGCCGCCCAGGGCGCCGAGCTGGTCGATAGCCCGCAAGAGATTTTTCAGCGGGCCGAGATGATCGTCAAAGTCAAGGAACCGCTGCCGGAGGAATGGCCGTTGATCCGGCCAGACCAAATCGTCTTCACGTATTTTCACTTCGCTGCCGATCGGCAACTGACCGAGGCCATGTTGCACTCGGGATGCACGGCTATCGCCTACGAGACGCTCCGCGACGAGCGTGGTCAGTTGCCCCTCTTGACTCCCATGAGCGAAGTCGCGGGCCGCATGAGCATCCAAGAGGGCGCCAAGTACCTGGAGCGGCCTCAGATGGGGCGAGGGATTTTGCTGGGCGGCGTGCCAGGCGTGGCGCCGGCGCATATCACCATCATTGGGGGCGGCGTGGTGGGAGCGAATGCCGCCAAGGTTGCCGCGGGATTCGGGGCCGACGTGGCATTGCTCGACGTGAACATGGATCGGTTGCGCTATCTCGACGACGTAATGCCGTCCAACGTGAACACGTTGTTCAGCGACCGGCATATCATTCGCGAACAATTGCAGCGCGCCGATTTGGTGATCGGCGCCGTGTTGATCCCGGGCGCCAAGGCGCCGCGTTTGATCGAACACGAAGACCTGAAGTTCATGAAGCAGGGCAGCGTGATCATAGACGTGGCGATCGATCAGGGCGGGTGTGTAGCGACAAGCCGGCCAACAACGCACAGCGAACCCACTTACGTGGTAGAAGGCGTGGTTCACTACTGTGTGACCAACATGCCGGGCGCAGTGGGCCGCACCAGCACCTTTGCCTTGTGCAATGTCACGTTGCGATGGGTGATAGAATTGGCTAATCGGGGCGCGGCAAAGGCAGCCCGCGACCTCTCGCCGATTGCCTCGGCGATCAACGTGATGGATGGCGATGTCACCAACCAGGCCGTCGCGGAAACATTTTCGCTTCCATGCCGCAAACGGTACTGATGAGTCGAACGGCTGGCACTGCCATTGGGGACAATTCGCCGCCGGTGTCGTTGCTTCTTTTCCAGATTTGACATTCATGACAGAACGATTGATCGAACCCACGTTTTTGTTCCGTTTCACCATACCTTGCCGTTACGTTCAGGCGCAATGGTCGGCACAGGGTGTCGGTTTGAGCGAAGCGCACGCTTTGCCCGCCCTGCAGTCGCTCGATGGCGCGCCGCCGCTAGCCGAAGTTCGCGCCGCCTGGAACGAAACCGGGTTGTTCTTCACCGCCCTGGTTGAAGGCAAGAGGCAGCTTCCCTGGTGCCGCGAAGGTTCCATCGACGAAAGCGACGGTCTGCATCTGTGGATCGATAGCCGCGACACGCAAAACATTCATCGCGCCAGCCGTTTTTGCCACCGGTTTGCCTTCATCCCAACCGGTGGCGGCAATCGACGACAAGACCCCGTGGCTGGCCAATTGGGCATTCAGCGGGCGAAGGAACAAGCCAAGGCCGCCTTGCCACGAAAGCTGGGAGTGCGCAGCGAACTCAGAGTCCATGGCTATACGCTGGAAGCATTCATTCAGGCCGACGCACTCACGGGCTTTGACCCCCTGGAGCATCCTCGCCTGGGTTTTATGTATGCGGTGGTCGACCGCGAACGCGGGACGCAAACGCTTAGCGTGGGCACTGAGTTTCCATACCAAGAAGACCCCAGCCTTTGGGCCTCGTTAGAACTGGTGAAGCGATAGCGCTCCTCAAAGCCAGCCCCATGCAGCCTGCATTCGAGGATTACCTTTGGCTAATAAGCGACGCGGCCGAGCCGTATCTCGCCGCCTCGGCGGCGACGGCCACCTTATCGCCGGCGGCAATCGCCCGATTGCGGCGCCAACTGAGCGCCGAGCGGGTGCACTTGGTGGTGGAACTCTCCCAGTTGCGACGCCGGGCGCGGCGTAAATTTTCGCGTGCGGAAGCGATGTTCTTCACGAAGCAGGGGCTCGAACAGGCCACCGATGAAGCGGTTGCGGGGTACAAGGCGCGCCGTCTGCTGGATTCTATCTCCCAGGCAGGTCGGAGCGATTCCGGCACCCAGCAATTCCAACTCGCCGATCTCTGCTGCGGAATTGGAGGCGACTTGCTTGGCTTGATGATCGCCGGCGCAAAGAACGTGTTGGCGGTCGACGCCGATCCCGTGGCAACCCTGTTCGCTTCCGCCAATATTCGCGCGTATGAGTCGCAAAATTGCGCGCACATTTCCACGGGCGATGCTGCCTCGGCACCCGTGGAGAGTGTCGCCGCCTGGCATATCGACCCCGATCGTCGGGCAACCGGCCGCAGAGCCACAAAGCTGGCTGCGTTCTCTCCCAGCCTGGAGCAATTGCAATCGCTGGTATCGCGAAACGACAACGTGGGCATCAAACTGGCGCCGGCTACCGATCTTCCTGCCGACTGGCAGGAAGAAATGGAGCGCGAGTGGATTGGATACCAGGGAGAATGCCGTCAGCAAATAGCCTGGGGCGGATGTTTGGCCCAACACCCCGGCCATCGCGTGGCAACCGTGCTCGCGCCGCAACGGCCTAGTGCAAATGCTGAATACGGATACGGTCGCCCGCAAGTGAGAACGGTGGCTTTTCCGTCGCTGCGGGGCGAATCGCATCGGGCGCTGGCCAAGGCGCCGAGTCGTTACGTTTACGAGCCACACGCGGCGGTGTTGGCAGCGGGTGTTGAAGATGCCCTGGCCGCCGAACATGGCCTGCTTCGGACAAGCCCGGCGGCCGCCTATTACACTTCCGAGATGGCACTTCGCGACCCGGCCCTGGCGGCGTTTGAAGTGCTCGACGTGCTTCCCTTCAAGACCAAGGCGCTGCAAGCCTGGCTCGCGGAACGCGAGTTTGGCATGGTGGAAGTCAAGAAACGCGGAGTCGCTGTCGATCCGCTTGAGTTGCAGCGTCAACTGCAAGCAAAATGTCGAGGGAAAGGCCCCGAATCGGTGGCGGTAATCATTGCGCCATGTCCTGCGGGAATCCGCGCGATCCTCGCGCGACGATTGCCGGGGGAACTGCCGACAGACCATACCGATGGGGAGAATGCCGCAGAACCATGACCATCGAACGTTGGTATCAACGCCTATCCCCCATGTACCGTTGGCCGTATAAAACGGAGAGACGATCGGCGTTCGCTCGCCAGTCGAATATTGCCGCGGAGGGCGTAAAATCGGATCGCTCCTCTCTTTTTTGCAACCTGGTACAAACCCCATCAAGATGAGCACTCCTGGCTATTATCGCTTTCCCACCGTAAGCGGCTCTCAGGTAGTATTCGTTTGCGAAGACGATTTGTGGACCGTTAACGTGAACGGAGGCCTGGCACGACGGCTGACGGCCAACTTGGGAGACGTCACCTCCCCTGCACTTTCTCCCGATGGCAGCCAATTGGCGTTTACCAGTCAAGAAGAAGGTCCAACCGAAGTTTACGTGATGGACGCCGAAGGAGGGCTGGCCCGGCGACTGACCTTCTTGGGAGTGAATACCACGCAGGTTGCCGGCTGGGCGCCCGATGGCGAACACGTGGTGTTTGCCTCGGCAGCCAACCAGCCGTTCGCGGGGCACATGAAGCTGTGGAAGGTGCATCGCGATGGGGGCCTGCCCGAGTTGTTGCCTTATGGGCCCGCGCAGAATGTGGCCTATGGCGACGGGGGAATGGTGCTCATTGGCCGGCACACCCGCGACCCCGCTCGCTGGAAACGTTACCGGGGTGGCACGTGCGGCCAGCTTTGGATCGACCGCTCGGGAAAAGGTGAATTCGAACGGCTCATTGAACTGCCGGGAAATCTGGCCTCGCCCATGCTGGCGGCCGGGAGAGCGTTCTTCATCGCCGATCACGAGGGCATTGGCAACATCTATTCGTGCCTTCCCGACGGCAGCGATCTTTGTCGACACACCGACCACGAAGAATTCTATGCCCGACTGGCGACAACCGACGGCAAGCACATCGTATACATGGCCGGGGGCGACTTGTATCGGCTCGATATGCGGGCGGTCGAGTCAAATACCGCAAGCCGGCAAGCCCCCCCTCCTGCGCCTGATCGCGAAGTTCCACAGCTACAAGCACGGACGCAGTCGGGTTACGCGTCGCGGATCGACATTGTTTGGCGAAGTTCGCGTCCCCAGTGCCACCGCAAGTTCGTGGCGGCCTCTCGTTTTTTTGAAACAGCCGATCTTCACCCCTCTGGCAAGGCGGTAACGCTCACCTGTCGTGGCCGACCGTTTTCCATGGCCACCTGGGAAGGGCCCGTGGTGCAGCACGGCGAGGTGGATGGAGTGCGCTATCGGCTAGCGTCGTGGCTTAACGATGGTGCAAGGGTCATCGCCATGAGCGACCAAGGCGGTGAGGAACGGTTGGTCGTGTTCGCCGCCGATGGCCGCAAACCGCCCAAGTTGCTTCCCGCCTGGGATTTGGGCCGCGCGATTGGATTATTCGTATCGCCGCTGAAGGACCAGGTAGCTCTTTACAACCATCGCGGCGAGCTGATCATGGTCGACCTCGACAAGCGGCGGCATAAAGTGCTCGATCGCAGCCGACATGGTCGAATTCGCGGCGTAAGCTGGTCGCCCGATGGTCGCTGGTTGGCGTACGGCATGCCGGAAACTTCGAGTACGTCGCACATTCGCCTGTGTCGCGTGAGCGACGGCCATACGTTTCACGTTACGCATGCCGTGCTGCGCGATATTCGTCCCTCATTCGATCCCGAAGGGAAGTACTTGTACTTTCTCTCGTACCGCGAGTTCGATCCGGTTTACGACAACTTGCATTTCGACCTGAATTTTCCGCAGGGAATGCGGCCCTATTTGGTGACGTTGCAGGCAGACACCCCCTCACCCTTTGCTTTTGATCCAACCGCATGGGAAGCCAATAGCGAGAAAAAAGAGGGCCAAGAAAAGGATGCTGCGTCGTCGGCGGCAGTGAATGATCAGTCGAATGAAGAACATGCTTCGGGGAACTGGGGCGACGTTGCGTCCCCTGCCAGCGAAAAAAAGGGCGATCGACCAGAGCCCCCCCGAATCCAAATCGATTTGGATGGCATCGAGCGCCGGGTGGTTGCAATTCCCGTGGAAGAAGGCAAATACGGACGCATCCTCGGGATCTCGGGCAGCCGAGTCCTGTTCACTCGTTTTCCCGTTTCCGGCAGTCTTGGCCAGAGTTGGCGAATCGACAACACGGCCAAGGGGACGCTGGAAATGTACGACCTCAAGAACAAGAAGCAAGAACGTTGGCTGGATGAAGTTTCGGACTTTGGACTCTCGGCAAGCGGGAAGACTTTGATATACCGCTTAGGGAATCGCGTGCGGGTGGTTGATCCAGTCAGCAAGCCGGCCGCCGATGCCTCCAAGGAGTCGCCCGGTATTCGCAGCGGTTGGCTCGATTTGGAACGAGTGAAGATCTCGGTCGATCCGATGAGCGAGTGGCGGCAAATGTTCCAAGAGGCATGGCGGCTACAACGCGATCATTTTTGGACCGAGGACATGTCGGGGGTGGCTTGGGAAGAAGTACGGCAGCGATATCAGCCGCTGCTCGAGCGGCTAGGTTCCCGTTCCGAGTTCTCCGACCTGATGTGGGAAATGCAGGGTGAACTGGGTACTTCGCATGCTTATGAACTGGGAGGCGATTATCGCCAGGGTCCTCGGTACTACAGCGGCTTTCTGGCCGCCGATCTGGTGTTCGACAAACGCAAAGGCGCTTATCAATTCACGCACATCGTGCATGGCGATGCCTGGGACGAAAGCCGTACCTCGCCGCTGGATAGTCCTGGCGTGAATGTCCGGCCGGGTGATTACTTGTTGGCGATTGGCGGGCGGAAGTTGGGACCTCAAGTCTCGCCGGCAGAGTTGCTCGTCAATCAGGCCGGTCGCGAAGTTCAGCTCACGGTGCAGCGCGGTCGCGGTCCCGCACGGACGGTGGTCGTCAAAACCCTGCGGGACGAAGCGCCCGCCCGCTACCGGCATTGGGTGGAACAAAATCGCCGGCACGTCCACGAAGCCACCCAGGGGCAGGTAGGCTATGTGCACGTTCCTAACATGGGACCTTGGGGATACGCCGAATTCCATCGCTACTTTTTGGTGGAATCGAACCGGGCAGGCTTGATTGTCGATGTGCGATTCAACGGCGGCGGACATGTTTCGCAGCTTATTCTTGAAAAGCTCGCGCGTCGCCGCGTTGGTTACGATTTGCCGCGGTGGAGCGAACCGGAGCCCTATCCCGACGGGTCGATGCTGGGCCCAATCGTCGCCCTGACCAATGAAAAAGCGGGTTCTGACGGAGATATCTTCAGCCACTGCTTCAAGCTGTTGAAGCTGGGGCCGCTGATCGGCCGCCGCACATGGGGCGGTGTGATCGGAATCAACCCCCGACATCGACTGGTCGATGGCAGCATCACCACCCAACCGGAATTCTCGTTTTGGTTTGAAGACGTGGGCTGGGGAATTGAAAACTACGGCACCGAACCCGATATCGACATCGACATTCGCCCGCAAGACGACGCGGCAGGAACCGACCCGCAACTGGAACGTGCCGTTGCCGAAGCGCTGGCACTGCTAACGACAAGAAACCTGGAAAAGCCCGCGTTTGATCAACGGCCACAACTGGGGTTGCCGAGGTTGCCACGTGCATGAGTTGTTGTTTTCTAACGATCGTGAGCGTTGATTGCCGCGTCTGCCGCGGTCGCCATCCTTCCAACGAATTCCAAACGTGGTCAGTGGACGCCGATTTAATCCCTTCTGATCAGAAAGCCTTCGATCATGAATGCTGAGTTTTCTGCAAGCGAATTGGCCGCTTACCAGAGTGAGGGCTTCGTGCTGGTGAAGCAGCTTTTTTCCGACGACGAGATTCGCCGGCTGGCAGATTACGCTCGGGCCGATGCAGGACTTGAGTCCGGCGCCTATGGTCGGCGCGACGCCACCGGCCAACCCGTTCGCCTTGCCTTGTGGAATACGCCGGGTGACGATCTGTATGGAGTCTTTAGCCGTTCGCGGCGGATTGTGCGGCGAATGGAACAACTGCTTGGTGGAGAGGTCTATCACTGGCATGCCAAAATGATTCTCAAGGAACCGCGGGTGGGCGGCGCCTGGGAATGGCACCAGGATTATGGTTACTGGTATTACAACGGCTGTTTGGCGCCACTCTTGACTAGTTGTTGGATTGCCCTCGATCCGGCCACCAAGGAAAACGGCTGCTTGCAGGTACTCAAGGGGACGCACCACTTGGGCCGCATCGATCATGGCAAGACTGGCGACCAAACCGGCGCAGACTTGGAGCGTGTGTCGGCGGCTGAAGCACGTTTTGAAAAGCACTACGTGGAAGCTCAGCCGGGCGATGCGTTTTTCTTCCATTGCAACCTGCTGCACCGCTCGGATCAAAACCGATCCCCCAATCCTCGCTGGTCGCTGATCTGTTGCTACAACGCTGCCCGCAACAGTCCCTATAAAGAATCTCGCCATCCCAGCTATTCGCCGCTGGCGGTAGTAGAGGACGATGCCATTTTGTCGTGGCAGGCGCAATGAGCCAACGTACGCTTCCTTGCAGCAACCTATCGCCACCCTGAACAGCTTCCCACGGAGTCGTGGAATGGGGAGCCCTCGAATTCCGATTGCGGTAGCCGTTTCGCGGTCTGGCGCCGCCGCTTCGACCGCAAAAAAGGCCTCGTTGGCATAACCGTAATCCATGGTGCACCAGGCCTTCGACGAAAAGCCCGTGTGAATCCCCTCCTGGCCGTTCTTGCTCTTGGGGAATTTGTGAACTAGGGTTGCCTTGGCGGACAGACGCCGGGCACACCTATCTTTCTGAATCTGAAGGCGGTCGAGCCGAAAATACAGCATTGCCCGGAATTTTCTCGGCAAGTGGCGAGAAGCAGGACGGCAACAGGACAAAATTGGCGGCTTCCTTGGCAAATCAAGCCAGGGAAACACTTCACGGTTATTTCTCGTCGGATACGGTGGTTGAACGTGCGCGCGCTTCTCTCGAGCCCTGGTTGGGACAACATTCGGAGCCTGATCGATCAGCTTACCGAAGACGATGATCAATTCGACCTGTTGCTGGATTCGCAGCGAAAGTGGCTCTCGGACGTACAACAACGGCAGCAGCGGCAGGCTCAAGCCCTGCAGCAGTTGGAGCAGCAAAACCACGAACTCCATGACTCGCGTCAAGCTCATGAATTGCAGCTTGTCGCCGAAGCCGAGCGGGCCGACAATCTCGCCCTCGAACTTGAGCATGCAAAACAGCAACTTGCCGAGCAAACCGAGCAACTTGAAGAAGGTCGCGCTCGGAGCGATCAATACCAGGATGAATTGGCGCAATGTCGCGGCCAGTTGGAACAATGCCAGGCAGCACTGGCGAAGCACCAGCAGGAGTTGACCCAGTGCCGAGAACAAATTCATACCTGGGAGAGCGACCACGAAACGCTGATCGAGGAACGGAACGCACTGCAGAAGCAAATCGCGAAGCTTAACGCACAGTTGAGCGAAGCTAGCGACGAATTGGCGCAACTCCGGAAAGAACATGAGCAAGCGCACTCCAGCCGTTCGCAACTTCAAGACAAACTGAAGCGCGAGCAGCAAGAACTGGTCGACGCAAGAGAAGATGTCGCACGGCTCGAAGGCCTGCTTGAAAAACGCAACGCCGAAATCAAGCGACTTCGCGACGAACTCAGCGATGCCCGCGAGCGAGCCAACGAAGAGCGGGCTGAATGGACCGCCGAATTGAAACTGCTGCGGCGCGCCTTGGAAGTAAAGGGCGATGACCGGGAAGAACCACCAGCCAAACCACGCCCTGGGGACCGTTTGGCATCAGCGCGTGATGAATCGCAGCCAGAATCCACCAAAACAAAGGCGGCAGCGGCGGCAACCAAGACTTCGGAATCGCGGAAAACGAAGAAGTCAAGCGATCCAGTCCTCGATGCAGTGCGGGCCCAATTCGAAAAGTTGCAGGCAAACATTTTAGGCGAATAAAGAAGGGAGTGCCGGCGCGAAGCGATCACGGCGGCACCTTTCCCAAACCATTTCACCGCCTTTCCCTAATAGGCGTCACCGAGTCCGTTTAACGTATTTTCGCAGGAGCGTTTCAACGTGAAAGCACTTGCAACATGGCTCGCATGGTGGCGGGAAACATGGCATAGGACCGCGTACGGAACCGCAGTGGTCGTGGCGGGATTGTCGTCATTGCTGTTTGATGTGCATCCATTCGCCAGATTGGCAATCTTCGGCGGAGTGGCTGCCGCTTTGATTGGTCCATTGCTGTGGTTCGGTCGCAAAAAAATGCCTGAAATCACGCAACCGGTACGACCCACATTGAAAAAACCCGTCCCGCCGCCCGATCCTCGGTCGCTGGTGGAACAAATGCTGGAACAGGGCCGCTACGGTTTGCTGCTCCGCCCGGAAATTCGCGCAAACCTCTCCGAAGATCAAATGGTGCGGGCGCTGGAATCCCTGATGGACGATATGACGGCCATTCCGGGTGGCTTGGTGGGCCAGCATACCAGCGCGATCGATCCCGCCTGCGATGACGACGATCCGCCGGACAAAACGTGGTCCAATGTGCCGGCCTTCTATCTTGATCGGTATGCAGTGACCAACGAGCAGTTTGCTCAGTTTGTATTGGCCGGTGGATACGAAACCCGGGAACTGTGGTATGTGGAAGTTTGGCCTGCGGTTTCTTCGTTTGTCGATCGCGACGGGAAACCAGGACCACGGTACTGGAAAGATGGCGGATGCCCTTATGGCAAAGAAAGACACCCCGTAGTGGGTGTGAGCTGGTACGAGGCAGCCGCGTACGCCCGGTGGCTGGGCAAGCGACTGCCGACCGATGCCGAATGGCAAAAGGCCGGTAGCTGCCCGGTGATGGTGTCGGTAGGGCAAATGGTGGAGCGGCGTTTTCCCTGGGGAGACTCTGTGGACCGCACTCGGGCCAACATCTGGGGATCAGGCCCCGTCGATACAGTGCCGGTCGATCACTATGCGGAAAAGACCCTGGGCGGCATCCATCAAATGGTGGGAAATGTTTGGGAATGGGTGATGGACGATTTTGGCGTGGAGGAGCGCGGACCGCGTAATCGGATTCTGCTTCCCACTCCCATGAAGGCGATTCGCGGGGGCGCATTCGACACCTATTTCGACAGCCAGGCGACGTGCCAGTTTCAAAGCGGGGAAAATCCGATGTCCCGCCGACAAAACGTCGGATTTCGATTGGCCCTTTCGGTGCGCGATTTGGAAATGCCGCCTCCGGCCGAAAAATGAATGAACGACAACACCACTTACCCTCACCCAGGCACGCGATGGCGCCGATCCATAACGCAAGTCTCAAGATCGCGCATGTCCAACGTTTTGAACAAGTCTTCGCTGCGCACACTCCGGACGCACGAGCACCCCAAGGACTAACTGCCGAGAACTACCATGACGCATGGTGAAATACTGCTCGATTCCTACCGCCTGGCAAAGTACGCCGTGTCGGTGCCGTGTCACATTTGCGGCGAAAACAACACGGTCGACGCGGAATTGTGCCGCGTCTGTTTTGCGCCGATGGCCTTGGCGCATCAGATTCGCAGCACCAAAACCGCCCCCACCATGATCGCTACCATTGGTTCGAGCGGGGTTGGCAAGACGGTCTACCTGGGCATGCTGATGGATATGATCAGTCGTCGCACTGATGGCACCCAGTTGCTGGCCCGCGGCGCCTTTTCCGTCAATCTGCAACAAAAGACGGTTTCGGCATTGCAGGCAGGAAAGTTCCCCGAGAAAACGCCCAACGAACCCGACCGCTGGAATTGGGTTCATTGCCAGTTCAAAGGCGCTTCCACCCCCAAACCGGTCGAATTCATTATGCCCGACCTCGCGGGCGAAGCCTTGCTGGAAGAAGTCGATCACCCTTCCAGTTACCAGGTGGTAAGGTCGTTCCTGACGAAGTGCTCGGGCGCGATGATCATGATCGATGCCTTGGAGCTATTCAACGGCACGTTCGAGCAAGACTATTTCACCATGAAGCTGTTGAGTTACCTGGTGGAATTGATCGAAGATCCGCGGCAGGGATGGCGTAATCGGCCCATTGCCGTGGTCTTCAGCAAGGCCGATCAATGCGATGAAGTGTTTGACGACCCCGAAGGCTACGCCAAGCAGTATGCGGCTGGATTATGGCGTCACTGCCGCGAGCGTTTCAAACGCCATCGATTCTTTGCCTCAAGCGTTGTCGGCCGTTGCGTGGGTCGCGAAAACCTGTACGACGGCGAGTTGCAGGTGCCGCTGCGGATTGAGCCTCGCGGCATCGAAGCGCCATTTGAATGGATGATTTCCCAAACGAAACGCTGAGCGATTCGCCCTGCACAATTGCCGGACGACTACGGCTGACTGGCTTCAGTCGCCAGCGATCGCAATTCTCCGCCCCATGCCAATTTAAGGAACACGGAACGGATGGAACGGGAACTCCAACGAGACGTATCAGATCCCCTGGTGATGGACCAGGCAATTTTCGCTTCCGTGCAGTCGCTTCGGGGCGGCGGCTATCAACTGGCCGCGACCAGCCCGGGAATCACGGCCACGGAAGCCCGCGAACTCTCGACCTGGGGGCCCTCACACGATTCGCTATGGGAAGCGTCTGCGAGAACCGGCAGTTTCAACCATCATCGATTGCAAAGCGGCCGGTTTGCCCTGTCTCGGAGCATACCGGCCGCGGCCGAATACAGTGGCCGGGGCGGCAACTGCATTTACACGCACTATCTGGTTCTCGATCGCTTGAGCTTAGAAAAATTTGACAACAATCCATTTGCCGTGCTGCGAGCGGCCGGCCATACAGAACAGCCGCTCGAACCCATTCCCAGCCACCTGCCACGGTGGCAAACCGACTCGTCCGCGCCGCGAGTCGACGCGGGACGGCGACTCAAGTACCTCGTCGAACAACTCGGAGGACCGCTACGGTTCGCCAGCGCGCTCGACACGGTTCTGGACTGCGAAGCCGTAGCTTTCGTGGGTTCGTCCGAGGCCATCGAGGCGGCAATGGAGGCGCTGTGCTTATGCCTTCCGGAAAAAGTAGGGCAATTGTCTTTTGCCACGGGCCTTAAATATTCGCCCCGAAGGCCGGCGCGATGGATTGGTTTGCATGGCGACGCAATGACCCGCCGCCGACTCGCCCGTCAGTACCAGTTCCAGATTGTCGATCTCCAAGCGGCGGAACCCACCGCCAAAGCAGTCGATGCGCTCGCGAGCGTGCTGGAACGATTTGCCCAGGTCCAAGGGGCGTCGCACGTCGGTTCACCATGCCTCGCGCGGCCGGCGATGAAGGAAGATTTGCCGGCGGAACCAGACTCCTTGGCGCCCATTGATCGCAACTGAAAGCCCCGTGCCTCGTCGAAAAGCGTGCATGCAACCTCGGGGCAGAGGAAGGACCGGCGGTCGTTACGCTGCTCCCCGCGACGGAACCATCATTGGTACGCAGCGGATCGAACTCTCGAGGTTGTCCAAAACCTGATATCGCATCCAAATTCCCCGTCCGCACAGCGTAATGTGGCGGTTCTCGGATAGGGTCACAGGCAACTCATCCAATTCAAATTCTTGTTGCCAAGTGCGTGCGATCCCCCTCTTCCTTTTGTAAAGTGGCCTTCAATCTTGCAGGTTTGGCATTCCTGCAACTGGCAATCATTTACCAAGCATTCAACCTGGAAACGAGCATGCAACACACCGCCACCTCTTCCCCCGTTGCTGTCACCACGCATCGCCGCGATTTTCTCAAGAATGTTCTGGCGACCTCGGCCGCTGGAGCGGTTTGCAGCGTCGTGGGGCCGCTGGCCTCAGCAGCAGAGCCTGTCGCCCGCACCGGTCGTCCGTTCTTCAAATTCAGCCTCGCGGCCTACAGTTACCGCAATTTCCTCACGGCAAAAGACGATTCCCGACTCACCCTGCACGACTTTCTCAAGGACTGCGCGGCCATGAACCTTGAAGGCGCCGAGTTGACCGGGTACTACTTTCCCGACCCACCGTCGCGCGAGTATCTCTGTGATTTGAAGGGAGCCGCGTTTCGCCTGGGACTCGACATTTCGGGAACGGCCATCCGCAACGATTTCTGCCTTCCGCCGGGCGAACAGCGAAATCAGGAATTGGCTCATGTGAAGAAATGGATTGATTACGCGGAAGTGTTGGGAGCGCCGGTCATTCGGGTATTCTCCGGCCGAGAGCAAGGGAACCAATCGTTCGACGATGCTTATCGCCTTGCCGTCGAAGGTTTTGAAGAGTGCTGCGAACATTCCGCCAAGCATGGCGTGTTTTTGGCGCTAGAAAACCACGGCGGCATCTCGACCAAGATCGAAGATCTCGTTCGGCTGGTCCGCGATGTGAAAAGTCCCTGGTTTGGCATCAATCTCGATTCAGGTAATTTGCAGGCGGCCACCAGTGCCAAAGAAGCCTACGCCGGCATGGAGCAAATGGCGCCGTATGCCCTCAATGCGCAAATCAAAGTGAAAATCGCTTTGGCCAACCGCCAAAAGGTCGATACCGACTTTGCTACCATCGCTCGCATTCTCAAAGATTCTGGCTATCGCGGCTATATTGTGCTGGAGTTTGAAGAACCAGAAGACCCTCGTACCGCTTGCCCTCGCTATCTGGATCAGCTTCGAGCAGCATTTGCCTGACGCTGCCAGAGATGGTGTTGGCCGTGCAAGCGGAAGGATGCCGCCATAAAGAACGACTCTTCCGCGCGAAAGAGGGCAATCTCGCGAGGATGGAAAGATCCACAATCAACTTGTGGAATCATTTTCCGGGCTGCCGCGGGGATTGCCGAGAATCGTCGCGAGTCGCCGCTTGAGATTCTGCCATTGAGAGTCCGAAGATAGATGGGAAGATTATCCTTCGCGACCCTAATGATCGGCAATGTCGGGTATTCCCTCAAACCCACGCGATACCGCGTATGTCGCTGAAAAGCTTGCTCCCCGTTGCTACCGCGGCTGGCTGCTGTGGTTGGCCGGAGTGCTGGCGCTAACGCTATGCGCCCATCCCACGGCAGCGCAAAATACGCCATGGCGACAAGCAATCGCCGAACCTCAGCAACGTGAACATGATTTGCGGCGGTTGCCGCCAATTTCGTTGACGGCTCAGGTTGCCGGGAAACCTGACATTCCTTTCTCCGCAAGCACCCCGCCCCTCGCTGATCAAACCTCGATGGCCGAGCGACTCAAAGCGCTCGAGCAGGAGGTGCAGAGCCTGCGTTCGACCGTTGAGGAGCAGGCAACCCAGCAGCAGGAGGCGCACAAGGACAAAACTGAAAAAGACGAGAAGGAGCAACCCAAGAAGCCGTCTGCCGAGACGCCGAGTATTCGCTTCACCATGCAGCTACAGGCCGACGCGTACACCTTTGACCAGAATGAGGCGAATGTCGAAAGCGTGGGGCCCATTGACAACGGGACCGCGTTCCGCCGCGCTCGAGTCGGCTGGCTGGGCGACTGGAAACAAACCGAATACCGCATCGAATTCGACTTTGCTCTGCCGGGCCGACCGACGTTTCTGGATGTGTGGGGAGGATTGAAAGAAGTCCCGATCCTGCAATCTATTCGCGTGGGGCACTTCTTCGAGCCATTCAGCTTAGAGCGGCTTACCCCCAATCGCTATATGACGTTTATGGAACGAAGTCTGCCCGACGCGCCCTTCGCGCCGGCCCGAAATCTCGGCATTGCCACGTTCGGCAACTCCGAAGACGAGCGGATGACCTGGGCGATCGGTCTGTTCAGCGAAAACAGCAACTTCTTTGGCGAGGACGTGGGAATGCGGCTCGGCACTGCCGCAACCGGTCGAATTACCTTTCTGCCCTACTGGGACGAGCAGTGCGACGGTCGTCATTACGTGCATTTGGGCATTGCGGGAAGTATTCGAAAACCAAGCCGGCAACGAGCGATTTTTGCAACGCAGCCGGAGGCGCGTTTGGGATCGGCGATCCCCAATGTGCCGCCATTTGTGGACACGGGTTTTTTCGCAGCCGAACGAACGGCTTTGCTTGGAACCGAAGCGGCCTGGATTGCAGGCGCGTTTTCACTGCAATCCGAGTTTATGTACGACTTCGTCGACCGACCCGACGCCAACAATGTTGGCTTCCACGGCTGGTATGTCATCGGGAGTTGGTTTCTGACTGGGGAACACCGACCGTATCGTCGCAAAATGCCGCAAGGCGGCGTATTCGATCGAGTGAAGCCATTCAAGAATTTCTTCCTGGCCGACCACGACAGCGATGGCCTGGGCGCGTGGGAGATTGCGTGTCGGCTTTCGCATATCGACTTGAACGACTACGACATTCAAGGCGGCCGATTGACCGACTTCACCGTGGGACTCAATTGGTATCTCACGCCTTACTTGCGAATGACCACCAACTACGTCCGCGCCAATCTCAACGACCCAACCGTGGGACCGAGCTATGCCAATATCTTTGGCATTCGCATGGGCTACGAATTTTAGCAGACTGGCCGAGCAGTTTGGCCCGTCGAGCCCTGCCCTGAGTTTGCCGCAGATTCTTGCGACCCCCGCGTAAAACGCAGGCGGCGCAAGACCACCTCAACTCTCTTCTGGATGACGTTGCAAAACGGAAGCGAGGCCGGTGGCTCAGCTTTCAAGCCATCGACCTCGCCGGAAGGAGGATCACACCCACCCTTCCCTCCGTTTGCCGTGCAGCCAAGAAATTTCCTCGGCAGCCCTTTGACGGCGGTCCGCTTGCTTCGCCATCCTCTTTACCGATGAAGCGAGTGGTGGTGCGGCGCCGCTTTAATGCGTAGCCCTGAACGCAAGGCCGTAATGAGCCGTTACTTGGGAAGGAGTACACGGTCAATGACGTGGATCACGCCATTGCTGGTCATAATGTCGGCCTTCACGACCGTGGCATCATTGACCTTCACGCCCTCGGAAGCGTCGATGTTCACCTCTTTGCCGCTCAGGGTTGTCGCCCGATCGAGTTTGACCACCTGGTCCGAAGTCACTTTTCCGGCGACCACGTGATACTTCAGAATGGCAACCAACTGTTCCTTATTCTCGGGCTTGAGAAGGCTGGCCACAGTCCCTTCGGGCAACTTCGCAAACGCCTCATCGGTGGGTGCGAAAACAGTGAAGGGGCCTTCCGACTTCAGGGCGTCGATCAAGCCTCCGGCCTTCAATGCGGCGGCCAGCGTCTTGAACGAACCGGCCGACACCGCGGTGTCGACAATGTCTTTGTTGGCTAAGGGTTGCTGGGCATGGCCAACAGAAGCCACACCAAAAAATCCAATCAAACCGGCCAGGGCAACTGCAGATACGCGACGAATCATACCAATTTCCTTCCCATCCTGAGGGGCGGCAGTTCGATGTGCGATGCACTCGCCACGCGGCGAAAATGTTGAAAAACCTCGCCATCGGCACTCCGCTCAACTTGCCTTAACGCAAGCTCTCGGTAAGTGAACCGCTCGAGGTCGAGAAAGATAACCAGGAAAATCGTTCAAAACGTTCAAGCTGCGTATTTGAGCCCGAACGGAAGCAAGACGGCGGGACGCTCCTCTTCTGATGCCGGGGAAGATTCTTTGCCGGAAACACTTTGGTGTCCCATTCCTGGCTGAAGCCCCAAATGCGACTATCCGCGTGGGCCAGATCACTTCTGGCGACGATACCATTGGGCCAGTCGCTCGGCAGAAACTCCCAGGCAATATCCCGCCAGGCACATTTGGTTCGTCAAGGTGGTTCGCAGCAACCCCAATTGATGCCACCGCCGGCTCGAGGTGACAATGTCTTCTGTCGCCAGTCCAATTCTTCCTTGCGTGCGTAATCGTCGACAAAACTCGACATCTTCCATCAACGGCAGATTGGCGAACCCTCCGGTACGATAGAATCGCTCGGCTGATAGGAACAACCCCTGGTCGCCGTACGGCAATTGCAACCAGCGTGACCGCTGGTTGGCGGCCCATTCAATCCACCGAAATCCTCGTTGATGTCCGTCGATCCGCAGTCGAAACGCTCCGGCACAGCAATTCTGGCCCAAGGTGCGGCGGACTTGATCGCGAAAGTTTTCCGGCAAGCGGGTATCGGCGTGCAAGAACAACAACGTGTCGCCTGTAGCCACGGCAGCGCCGGCGTTCATTTGTCGACCCCGCCCTGGCCGCGATCCAACGACTCTGGCTCCCAGATTGTGGGCAATCGCTCGAGTGCCATCTTGGCTTCCGCCATCGGCCACGATGATTTCGATGTCTGATTCCGCAAGCAACGGCCGCAACGTAAGTTCAAGCTGCCCTGCTTCATTCAAGGCGGGAATGACGACTGAAAGCACGTCCAACCGTACCGCGGGCCACGACGCCGGCAAAACCGTGGGAAATTGACGGCAAAGAATCAGGTCTTCGGGATGATCGACATCGGAGAGCGGACGAAGCTGCCAAGTCTTCAATCGCAGCCGTCGAGCGACATCCAGGGTTTGGCGTAGAACGTGTTCGGTTCCCCAAGAAATACCGTGGAAAATGGCCGCCTGGTTTGCACGAAGCCCAACCAGGTAGTAGCCACCATCGATCGCGGGTCCGAGCACCAAGTCGGCAGAGCGCAGGGCATCGCTGGCTTGAAGTAAGATGGCCGGATCCAATTCCGGGCAATCGGCGCCCATGATGAGGACGCGCTGCCGGCCTGCGGAAAAGGCGTCGGCCGCGGCGCCAGCGATCCGCGTGCCAAGATCGCTGCCCTGTTGAGCCGCGTAATCAAACCGGGTTCCAAAAGCTGCTTGCATGCTCTCCAAATTGCCGCCAGCGTATCGCACTTCCAATTCAACTTGGGCAGGTCGAAGCTGCTGGTACGCCTGCGCTACCGCCAGGGCGTGCCTGGCCAACGCCGCATGCACCTCAGCCGCGCCACTCTCGCCCAAGGCTGGAATCAGCCGTGTCTTGGCCCGGCCCGGTTCGGGAAATCGGGTGAAGACAATCAATCGTTCCTTGGCTGGCGACACGTTGAGCGTGGCTCCTGGCAAAGCGAACTATTATTCGGTGAGGCTACCCTGGCAGCTCGAACCCGTTCCAGCCGTGCACCCAAAGCAGTGCCGGCCAGTCACAATGGGCCGCCTCGCAAGTTGAGCGAGGAACGCGGCAGTCAAATCGCGGATATTGCTCGGCAATCCGGCCGCCACTCCCAATTCAAGCATCTGATTGAAGTCGCAATCGTACAAACGCCCCTCCCAATCCACGGAGAGCATCGTGCGACACATAACGCCTTCGACCGTGTGGGGGTTGAACGCGCGGATCAAATTTCGCATATACGACTCGTACTGACCGGATCGAAGCAAATCATCGAGAAAGCGGCTGATAGGCAAATTCGTAATGGCGAAAAGCTGCGAGAACTCGATGCCGTAGCGTGATTTAAGTTCGCGGCGGTATGCTTCTTCCAGCGTGGCCTGCGAGGGTGGCAGGTTCGGACCGATGGGGTTAAACACCAGGTTCAGACGCAGGTCGCTGTCTGGCTTGCCGTAGCCCAGCGAGTTCAAACGCTGCAAGGCTTCGATCGAGCTGCGAAATACGCCATCGCCTCGCTGGCGGTCGCAGTTGCTCTCCAGGTAGCACGGCAACGAGGCAATGATTTCCACCTGCTGCATCGCGAGAAACTCGGCCAGATCCTCAAATCTCGGCGCCATCAAAATCGTAAGATTGCAGCGGTCGATGACGTGTCGCCCAAGAGCGCGTGCCTTAGCAACCAGGTATCGGAAATGCGGGTTCATTTCGGGAGCGCCGCCGGTAATGTCGAGCGTGGATATATTTCCCTCGGCCAGCACTTTCAGACACGCTTCGGCAACTTCTCGTGACATGCTTTCGCGGCGGTCGGGGCCGGCATCCACGTGGCAATGACGGCAGGTTTGATTGCAAACCTTTCCCACGTTGACTTGAAGAATTTCAATCCCCTCGGCCATCAGGGGATTGCAGTCGTGCTGCGCCAGCATCTGGCGAAACTTAGGGCAATCCTCGAGAGTCGGAGATTCGAGAATCTCCACCTGTCGGGCGGCGCTGGCGAGGGGATTTCCCTCGCGAAGCAGCGTAAGCAATGTCATGGAACCAACTCGCGAACAAGGACAGCTAATCGGCGCACTTTCTGCCAGAAATCGCGCGGTGACGCCACCGCATCCCGTCTTTCAGTCTTCCACATTGTACAATAGCGCCCCAGCCATTCTGCCAGGCCGGACACACTGGAAAGGAAAAGTCGCTGCGAGCAGCGTCCCCTCGACGTGAAACCGACGGATGGAAAGCAAGGCCGCGCAACCCCACGGGAAAAAACACGCCGCCTCCATCGGCGCCGGACACGCTCCTTTGGAACCGGTACGACCGGCGTCCGAGTTTACCGATCGAGAACTCCGGATCAGCATCGTGGCGCATGATCTGATGGCGTCCGCGATCGTTCGCCTGTTACTGCCTTGGATATGGCAACTCCGGTCGACCGTTGAAGAGAATGACTCTCGATTGGCAAACGAGCAATTCTGTTCCATGCATCGGGCAACAACCACCGTTGGCGGTGTAACCATGGGGAGCAAACCCTGAATGGACCACCTCGGCATACTTCTTCGCCGTCGAGCAGGACCAATCCGCTGGGTGGCGTTGGCGATCGTCCTGATTTCGTTGATGGTGATCGCCAGATTGCTGATGACCGAGCAGTTATTGCAGACGATAGAAGCCCGGATTGAAAAGCTCGGTGTTTGGGGACCGCTGGCGCTGTACGCGATTTACGTCATCGCATCGCTGTTGCTGTTTCCCGGTTCGGTCATAACGTTAATTGCCGGTGCGGTGTACGGTTTGGCCTGGGGAATGGTGATCGTTTCCGCCGCTTCCACCACGGTGGCCGCGCTGGCGTTTCTGATCGCGCGCTACGCGGCGCGCGATCGGGTTCGGCGAACAATCGAACGATCGCCCCAGCTGGAGGCGCTCGATCGCGCCATTGGAGAACAAGGCTGGAAGATCGTCGCACTGCTGCGGCTATCGCCGGCAATTCCCTTCAACCTGCAGAACTATCTGTACGGTGTTACCGCAATAGGCTTTTGGCCTTGCGTCTTGGTGAGTTGGCTGGCCATGCTGCCGGGCACGCTGATGTATATTTATTTAGGGTCGCTCGGACGCGCAGCCGTTGCCGGCCGCGAAACATCGATGGCGGAATGGGCACTCCGCGCCGTGGGCCTGGTGGCCACCGTTGCGGTGACCCTGTACCTTGCCCGACTGGCCCGTCAAGCCATCCGCCAATACGCTCCCGCCGACGACGAGAATGCGCGAACTATCCACGAAGGCGATGGAACAGAATCAGACTGGCCCTGGAAAACAGCCGTCATCGCGGGGGCTGCCCTGCTCGTGCTGGTCCTGGCCATTGGAGCGTTTCTGCGACGAGACGCCGTCAAGCAATCCATCGATCGTTGGCTCACCGCCAAACATCGACCATCCGACATTGGATACTGCGATGCTCGGAAGTCGCTGTGTAGCCAGTTTTAGAACGGCCAAATGCCGGCACTTGTTTTCAAAGCCGTACGCATTGTTCACCACGCGATAGGAACGAATCCTGGTACACCTGTTAACGCGCCGAAAGATCGCCATTCATGTCTTCCGAACCACATCCTCAATTTTCAACCTCGTCGATCAGCCCTGCGTTACAACCGTGGGACGAATTCAATCAGAAACTTCAATCGCGGGTTCGCCCCGCCGAGTGGTCGAATCCAACGCCCGATGGCCGCTACAACCTGGTCGTCATTGGTGGAGGCACGGCAGGACTGGTGACTGCGGCCGGTGCGGCCGGCCTGGGGGCCAAGGTAGCCTTGATCGAGAGTAACCTCCTGGGGGGAGACTGCTTGAATCTAGGATGCGTGCCTTCGAAAGCGTTGATTCGTTGCGCACGCGCCGCGGCGGACGTTCGGCGAGCAAGCCGCCTGGGGATCTCCGTTCCAGAAGGCACAGTCGTAGACTTTTCGGCCGTCATGCGGCGAATGCGCGAACTGCGCGCGGTACTCAGCCCTCACGACTCGGCAGCGCGATTTCGCCAGTTGGGCGTCGACGTTTTCCTGGGCAGAGCCCGATTCGTCAGCCGTGATTGTGTCGAGGTGAACGGCCAGTTGCTCGAATTCGCACGGTCGTGCATCGCCACCGGCGCCAAGGCTGCCGTGCCCTGGGTGCCTGGATTGAAAGAGGCCGGTTACCTCACCAACGAAACCATCTTTAGTTTGGAAACATTGCCACGGCGTCTGGCGGTGATCGGCGCGGGCCCGTTAGGGTGTGAACTTGCTCAGGTGTTTGCCCGCTTGGGAAGTGAAGTGCATTTGCTCGAGTCGCAGCACGGCATCATGCCCCAGGATGACCCCGACGCTGCCGAAATAGTGCGGCAATCGTTGCTGCAGGACGGAGCGCGTTTGATCTGCTGCGGCAAGAATCTGCGAGTGGATCACCTCGGCGGCGAAAAACGAATTACGGTCGACTCTCACGGAGGGCATTACGACTTTTGGGTCGATGAGATTCTGGTCGCCGCCGGCCGCGCCGCAAATGTCGAAGACCTAGGACTCGAGGCCGCGAAAGTCGAGTGCGATTCTTCTGGCGTCAAAGTGAACGATTTCTTGCAAACTTCCAATCGCCAAATCTACGCTGCCGGCGATGTCTGTTCGCGCTACAAGTTCACACATGCCGCCGACGCCATGGCCCGGATCGTGGTTCAAAATGCGTTGTTCTTTGGCTTCAAGCGGGTTTCATCGCTCACCATTCCGCATTGCACTTACACCGATCCCGAAGTAGCTCACGTTGGACTCACACCTCGCGATGCCCAGCGGCAGGGGATCGCCATCGACAGCTTCCGTATCAACCTGTCGGAAGTCGATCGTGCCGTGCTGGACGGCGACACTGATGGATTTCTTAAAGTTCACGTACGCCGGGGCAGTGACAAAATCGTGGGCGCCACGATCGTGGCGAGGCATGCCGGCGACATGATTTCTGAACTGACGTTGGCCATGCGGACTGGACGAGGTTTGCGCCACCTGGCCAGTGTGATACATCCCTATCCCACGCACGCCGAAGCCATTCGCAAAGCCAGCGATCTTTACAATCGAACGCGCCTCAAACCGTGGTTGAAGAACCTCTTCGCGACGATCCTGCGCTGGCGGCGATGAATTCCGCGGATCCACCGGTGGCGGACCCGATTGGTGCGAGCGCGCCGCTCTCGGTTCGCCAATCCTTGACCATGTGGAAATTTAGGGGAGAGGCCACGCCGCATGGTCGGCTTCCGCCTGTTTGGCCGGAGTCGTAGTAACACGAGCATTCCGCTGGGAAAACAGCATTCCAGCGGCATGAAACCGCGAGGCCACCCCCGGTTGCGGATGGAGCCCGCCTCCGAGAATCAACAACGCCAATGTCAATACGGCGAAACTCTCGCGGCGGCGACGGCGAAGCGACACGGTTGCGGGATGCCGCCGGCCTGTGAAAATAAGGAAATATACCTGGAGCACCGCGATGCCATTCAGCGCAGCCGCGGCTACCACGGCCATGCCAGGATAGGCATACGCTTGCACCGCGCCATCAACCAGCAGCTCTCCGCCAACAAAACCAAAGGTTCCGGGAAACCCCACGCTCGCTAGTCCCGTGAGCAAAAAGAAGGAAGCCAAAGTGGGCGTATGGTCGTAGAGCCCATGATATTCCGTTAGCGACAAACGGCCCGTTCGGGCTTCGATCGCCCTCAAGGTAAGGCCAAACCCTCCCAGCGAGAGCACGATCGAGATCCAGACGCAGAGCGCCCCCGCGATGGCGACCTCATTGGCCGATTCCAAGCCCACCAGCACCAAAGCCGAATTGCTCAGAAACAAATACGCAAAAAATCTCCGTGCTTCACGCTGCACCAACGCCATGCCCGAGGCGTATACCGCGGTTGCCAACGACATGATGCCAAGCGTGGACAACGCCCAATCGGGAACGATCGGAAACAGCAGCCGCACGGCGGCATAGGCGCCGGTCATCGATGTTGCCACGAGCAGCGCCGTGCCGAAGGTAGCATGTTCAAACAGATCGGTCATCCAGCTGTGAAATGGCATCAGGCCGCTGCGAATCGCGACGGCGGCCATCAGCGGAACAATACTCCAAACGGAATACGGTTCTCCCGGTTGCTGCCCGGCGGTAAATGCCCAACCGGTGATCAAGAGCAAGATAAACAAGATCATATGAACGACATACAGCCGCGTGGGCTTTCCCCTTGCACGCAACTCGAAAAAGGGCGGAGCAGTCCCGGCTGCCAGTAATCCGACCAGCAGCCAAGGTTCGCGGCAACTGAAAGTGGCCAGGATCAGCGATTGTGACATCAGTGCCCAGGCGAACGAAAACCGTCGCAGTTTCGTGCGCGGTGTCGCAACCGCCGTCAGCAAATACAGCAGTGAAATCAAGGGTAATAGCGGAGCGCTGATCTCGTCGACGACGAGCAGTTCGCGACCGCTCAAATAGGCCACCACATCCCAGTGGTCATGAGCAGCCGATGTGTGGAGTACGCCGAAATTCTGCCATACTCCCACCGTGACCAGCAGGGCCAGTGCGTGAAACCCTACCGACCATCGCCGCGCATGGTCAGCATCGCGAAACCGGCTAACCCACGCGGCGCCGAGTAGTGGAATCACCAGCGACAGTTCGAGGAGCGGAAGATGTAACTCGCTCATGGCAAATCGTCAAAGCCTGTAGGTTGAATCCGATCCGACTCCCGGGAAGGCATTCCCGAAATGGCATCGGTGATTCTGCGTTCGCACCTGTCACACCAGCGAAACGCCAGCAGAAAGGGCCTCGCGACCACGTTCGTGAGAAATGCATCCCAATAGCCTCGTTCCACGGCCAATCGATAAAACCAGGTCCTGGTTCCCTGCGGAATTATCTGACTCCAACCGCTGGACTTGATCGCCAGCCGATCGCCCATGGCGTTTTCCATGGCTCGATAATCTTGCAGCAGTGATGGAGCCCGCAAGAACTGCAGAGTTCTCAGGCAGGCATGACCGAGGATGTGCACCAACGCAATGTACCGCAGCCCCAAGCCTATCTCGGCGACAATGATTCCCACCTGCGTCAGCGAAGCAAACGACAGCGCGCTCTTAATATCGGTTTGCACGCGACCAGCCAACGCCGCGTACAAGGCGGTCAGCACTCCCAGTGTCACCACGGCCGCGCAGAGCCATGGAGACAACTCCAGAATGGGACTCACCCTCAGCAACAAATAGGCGCCCAAATGAACGGAAAGCGCCCCATAAAAAATAGCGCTCGAAGGTGTGGGGCCCTCCATCGCCCGCGGCAACCAGCCGGAGAATGGCACCAACGCCGACTTGCCCGCCGCTGCTACCAGCAGCAGCAGGCCCACGAACAATGCCTGTTGGGTACTCAGCGAGGCTTGTCCCTCGGGCCACGAACCACTACCCATGAGAACGTCGAAGTCGCCTTCACCAGTAAGATGGTGCAACGCCACCGCCGCCAACAGGAATGCGGCGTCGGCAAAGCGATACACCGTCCAGACCCTTTGCCCGTTTTGAACCGGCGATACGCGGTTCTGAAAAAAGGCGACCAGCAGGGCCGACGAAAGCCCGACAAGTTCCCAACCGGCAAACAAGGTTTCGATGGTTCCGGCGAGGGAAGAGACAATCATCCCCAGCAGAAAAATCGCGTAGAAGGCAAAGAAACGGCCAAAGCCGGGTTCGCGATGCATGTACGAGTCGGCAAAAGCGCTGATCGTGCCGCAGAGTACAAACGATAAGATCACAAAGGGTACGGAAAGCCGATCGAAGACAAACTTCACGTTAAAGTGGTAATGGAAACTCGGCTGTTCGATGGAGATCCAATCGCCCAGATCAATGACGACGTGCCTGCTGTCCAGCGCCAGCATCATAAATAGAATCGCCACCGCGGCCAGCAACCCGGTAATGACGGTAACGCGAATCAAGATACTGATCGTCCGCTCGGCCAGGGTAAGATCGAGCAGCGCAAAAAGCCCCAGGACCAGTACCAGCAACGAAGGGCACGCCACCACGGCAATGCCTAGTATCTGAAATAGTGTGTGACTATCCATTGCCATTCCGAGTGTGCACGGGAGCCGGTGCTTGAGAACTTGTGCCTTGCGCGCGAGGGCGCTCGCCAACCCGCTGCTGGACGTTAAAGTGAGCCTCGCCATTGCGGCTGGCACTCATTCCACTGCTCTCCTGAATCAAGCTAAACCCTAAGTGATCTCGCCAGCCGCGATACCATTCCGAAGAGCCCGAGACGCGCGGCAAAATGGCAATTGGCGCCTCGTAAATTTCAAATTGCCCATCATGAAAAACGTGAATCCGGTCCGATTCGGGCGACAACGTGGCCAACTGTACCCAGCCGTTGCGACAAAAACGTGCGATGGTCTCATTTCGCTCCATGATCCGCAACATCGCCTCCGGCGTGGTTTCAATCACAAACAACAGTCGGACTGGCTCGTGGATCTCGACCATTTGCCAGGGCAGTCCCGTTCGCAAATCGCTTGCCGGGCCATCCATCACGCCCAACATGGCCGACACGTTGTGCGGCAGCTTGGTTCCGCAGCCAAAGCCGGGGTTGTCGACGTACGAAAAGTAGTATTCCAAATTGATGCCCGCGCAAACCGGCACTACCGCGGCGAGAACCCGAGCCAGAATAGTGTGTTGTTCGTCGTCCTGCGTGGGATCGTAAGATGTCAGAAAGGCTCTACGATCCATAAACAGACCTTTTGTGCGACTGCGACGCCCCACCACGCACAGCGCATTGGTGGCGTGTCCGCATTCAGGACGCGCTTGCGCCAGATCTTCGGCTCGCTCTTCAACGTGTTTGCGGGCCATTTCAAACGACATCGTGAGCGGCGCGGACTGAAAGCGCCGGCAGCGTTCGTGCGCATTGCGGTCCAGGGCCATCTCGATCAGCCGCTGGGCATGTTTCATATCCTCCAGGTGCGATACCGGCAGCCGCTGCAGATCGAAGAAGGCAATCGAATCATTGCAGGTGTTGTGCAGCCCGCCCACAAACACCGTGTCGTAAGGGATCGTTATATTCCGCGATACGAGCCGTTCTCGCACTCGGGGATCGTTAAGAATTTGGGCGATGCCACGACCGTTTGGTCCTCCATTACTGCCGCCGCATGCGCCACAGTCATAGGCGCTGTTGTGCGGGTTATTAAGGCTGTTGGATCCATGGCCGATCATGAACACAAGCCGCGAAAAATTGCTCGTCAACCCCATGTCGCGCAGAACGCGCTCGCCCATGTCGGTCATCTCGTCCACCGAGAATCCTCGCTGCTCGCTCTCGGCGGGGCCCCTCGTATCGATCTGCTCGAGTTGCAAGTGCGTGATCGGTGGCGGCTGCACAAACCGGCCGAACATGCGGCGAACCTGCGCCGTCCATCGTGGAAACAAGATCCGACCTACTAGCGGGATAGAAGCCAGAATGCCCGCCGCTGCTGCTAGTATGGCGCCGCCCGCAATCGAGCGGCTTCCCAAATGCACCCGGTGCGATGCTGTGCCCAGCGCTCGCCGCACGCGGGCTCGTTGCTGTCCAAGTTTCTGGAGCGGGAAAACGACGTCTTCTCGCACCCAATGCTGGGGAACGATCACCACGGGACAAAGAGGCGTATAGTGGGCATCGGCCGCGCCGCGATAGTACATCGGCAAGTTGAAGAAACCGGCCACACCCCAAGTTTCGGCTGCGGGAGCCACCTCTTCCAGGTGGCGGCGAATCGATTCCTCCCGATCGTCCAGGCAGAACACAGCTTGAAACTGCGGCCGGAGCTTTGCCGCCGTTGAGGTGCGTCCGACCGCCCGCAACGCATCGAGCGCCTGATTGCGATAGTTTCGCTCAAATGCTCGATGAAATATCATCCGGCGTTCCAACGCTCCGAATTCCTCGATCTCGGACAACAATGTCGCCCATTCGGCTTTGGTCAGACGATCAAGTTCGCGGAGGTTCCATCCGCCAAGCTGCGCCATCTCAAACAGGGTAAACGCCCTTTGGTCGACGCTCGCCGATTCGTGCTTGGGGATCCGCCGCCGCAGTTCGTTGCGCAACTCTCCAAGCGATCCATGAAAACCCAGGCACTCTCGCGCAATGAACTGCAGCGCCAGTCGATCCAGGATCAACCGCACTGCCAAAAACTCGATCAGGCTTCCTGAAGGAACAGCGCGGGCCACGCGATCACCGCGAGTTTCCATTTGCTCGATCATGCCTCCCCAGCCGCGCAGCGACAACATCGTGGCCGTCAGGAAGGTTTCTTGTTCATCGCTGGCAACTCCCAGCAATTGCAATGAGTCGCGGATCGATTCGAGCGGCCCGAGCGCTGATTGCGTGATTTGCTGCAATTCGTGCTGCAGTCCTCGCATCCAGGGTTCCGGGGGGCCTCCACGCTTTCCATAGACCGAGCGGAATGCGGCGACAAATCCCAGGTCGCGCTCGGGCAATGGCCACGGCGCAAAGCCCTGATCAAGAAAGGCGGCGCAAAAGCGAATCAACAAGGGATTGACAAGTTGGTCGGCGTCTTCCCCCGTTAACAGCAACAAGAAATCGCGATGCCGGACCGCTAAAGCCGTGGGCGCAGTTGCCCCACGCTGTCGCTGCACACCATGGACTCCATGGCGACATAGCCGCCACATGGACCGCAACACGAAGGCTTCCCACCGCTGGTCGCTCCACTGTTCTATGGACGACTCGCCGTAATGCTGGAGCAGGTCGGCGAGGACATTACGGATACGATGATCGTGATCTCGCTCCGCCTGCGTGACATCCTCTCCGGCGGTGCAGACATCGCGCATGATAAAGTGCCGCGATTCCTGCAGACAGCGGTCGCGCACTGGAGCGGGTACATCGGCTCGAAACCGCTTGAGCCCGTCGGATTCGGCAATAAACCACCGCAATTCGGCGTCCGATCCGCTCTGGAGAGGATGCTCCAGCATGGTCATTCGCAGTTGCAGTCGCGTACCAAAGCCCGGCACATTCTGGTCAGCCCGACTCTTGAGATTTTCGCGCAGCACCGACAGCAGGTCTTCACGTTGAAACCGTCCCCGGCTCTGCAGTTGGCGATAGTTTTCCTCCGTGAGGTACGGCATGCAGCCGAAAACTCTCCCTCCTTGTCGAACTGCTTCATCAAATGGCAGATCCTCAAACGCATGCAGCGTATTATGGTGGATGAAAACCGTGATCGGTCCTTGCGCTGGCAACAAGTGCGCCGCGCGCTCGATCAAACAGTGCAAGCGTTCAAGATCATCGTCCCCCGACGCTTCACTTCGGTTTGCTTGATGAGAAATCATCGGAATGTTGTTAAGGGTAGGGCAAAACGGCAAACAAACGCTAGGCTGGTCCTGTCATGGGCGACTTCTTCCGCGCCGACAGGGGATGCGCCGTCAAAGGCTTATGCTCATCAAGGCCTACCACTCGCAACGTCACGCCTTCGCGATCGAAATCGTGTTGTAGTTCGTGGAGCTTTTCCATCACCGTGTGGTCGACCAGCCGGGTTCCAGACAAATCGAGAACAACATTCTGATGGTGCACCAAGCCGGCATCGACGATCTGGCGGCGGAAAGATATCCAGTTGCTGAATACCGCGGATCGCAAGGCCACGATCCGGCAGGTGCTGTCGTCAACTTCTACCACTTCGATATAGGGCTTGAATATTGAAGTGAACGGCAATCCATTCACCAGATGAATTGCGAGTTTCACGGCAATACCGATCGCGATTCCAATCAACAGGTCGGTAGCAAGCACTGCCACTATGGTGGATACATAGATAATGAATTGTTCGGGGCCTACCTTGAATACGTGCACGAACTCGCGCGGATGCGCCAAACGAAAGCCCGTGTAGATCAGCATCGCTGCCAATGCAGCCAACGGTATCCGGTGAATCACCGCGGGCAACAACGCCACGCAGACTAACAGAAACACCCCGTGATACATGTTGGCGAACCGCGTGCGGGCACCGTTGTCAATATTGGCCCGACTGCGGACAATTTCAGAAATCATCGGCAACCCGCCTACGAAAGCCGCCGCCAGATTGCCCGCCCCAACCGCCAGCATATCGCGGTTGAGATTGGTCTTGCGTTTCCAAGGGTCGAGCAGATCCACCGCCTTGGTGCTGAACATCGACTCCAGCGAACCAATCAATGCGTACATGGCCACCCATTTCCAGGCCGCCGGCATGGCAAGTCCCGTGAAGTCTGGAAGCGTTAGGGCAGCAAACATATTGAATGGAACATTGACCAGGTGCTCCTCCCCCACGTGGTACTTATGGCCGCTCAGCGTGTAGGTGTGTTCGTGGGTCAGGTCAAAGTACATACTCAAGGGAATGGCCACCATCACGACAATCAATGGCGCCGGTACCATTTTGATGTATTTGTTCTTGAACAATGGCTTGCCAAACAGAATGATCAGGCTTACCAAGCCAATGAGCGCGATCTCCGGATTCATGTTCGCCAGCGTTTCTGGAATCGCTCGCAATAACTCCAGTGGTTCACCGTTCGACTTCAGGCCGACTGCGACGGGTATTTGCTTGGCGATAATGATGACGCCGATCGCCGCCAGCATTCCATGCACGGCCGAAGTGGGAAAAAACTCTCCCAACACGCCCGTCCGTAATAGGGCAAAAATAATTTGAAGGGCAGCAGCGGCCACGCCCACCCCCAAGGCCATGCGATACGCCGCCATGTCGGCAACTGGGTCTTTTCCTCCCGTGAAGCCAAACTCGGCGATGCAACCCAAGGCAATCACGATCAAACCCGCGGCGGGACCTTTAATCGTCAATTCCGAGTTGCTCAGCAGCGAACCCAGCAAGCCGCCGACAATCGCCGTGAAAATTCCAGCAATGGCCGGGTAGCCCGAAGCGAGCGAAATCGCCAGGCACAAGGGCAACGCGATTAGAAACACCAAGAAACCGGAGAGCAGGTCAAATCTCCAGTAGGGCATTGCGCGAGCAAGACTCCCGACAGGCACAACTTTCAAATGCGACGCATCGTTCGAGAGTTGCGAATTCATATCAGGCGACATCTTGGGGAAACGTCAACCTTGGCCCCTTCCTCGCGACTCGACATGAGCGAAGATGGCTATGGCTGAGGTGATCAACAACTGCCTTGAGCAGTCATTTGGTCCGGGGCAGGAAAAGGTGGTGGGATGCGGCAAGCGGTGTGTGCAAAAGAAAACATGTGTTACAACGCTCTCTTGTTCTTCTAACATCGCCGACCGGGGGCTGCATAGATGTCAAAGGTTACAAGTCGTTCATGTTGATCGGCACGCTGGCGCGATTCCCAAGTACTCGCGGCACGTTCACTACGCTACTAATCATTGCTGCCCACCACCGGGGCTCGCGAACATGACAAATTCGTAATCTTTCCGGCTCGCGAAGGTTACGCATAGGGGGTAGCTAGCTTGCAGGAGCACCAGCCTCATGGGCATCGTCCGGATCCGCAGGCGCAATCAACAAATGTTAGTCGGCGCAGGCGTTGGAGAAGGAAACAGCGGCCACGGCAGACCCCGCTCGCTACGGGTTCTCCTGACGCGTGGGCGACGTTTGGCGCATGCCACGCCGTGACCTCCACGTCCCGTTAGCCCAACGGACAGGTTCGGCGAATTTCAGAGCACTCGGACGGCGAATGCTGTCCAGTCATCTGCCGCACCACACTGCAAACGGCTGTTGAATGTTGCAGCGCAGGGGATAATCAGTGCGCGGTCAAAAACTCTCACAAGCAAATCGGTTGGCGCACTTCAATTCAGAGCGTACCGATTGGGCGCGCACGCCGAAACGCCGCCCCCCCGATTTAGGGTTCTGGGAGGATGGTGGTTGGAGGCCGTCACCGTCGAGAGGAGAAGACGGTTTGGGTTAACCAAAGGACGTGAAAGGCCCGCGAAATGCGGGGTTGGCACGGAATGAGGAAGCCCAAATGGATGATTCCGACGCAACTATCAAGTGTCTGTCAGGGGAATTTTTGGGAGCGGCACCGCACGGTCTCTGGTCATTAACGGGTCTCTCGCCATAAAAAACAGTCTGGAACCCCGCAGTCCTTTGAGGGAACGATCCATTACGGGGAGTTTCCCCGCGGACCGCACGTTTTTGGAGGTGATTGCCGATGTTCCGATTCGCCCTGGCGATTTTTTGGGTTGTTTCGACCCCCTTCCCCGTCGCGGTAGCGGCGGGCGGCGAAATTCGTGGAGACTTGCAGTCGCAACCCTCCGCAACCTGGCCCCAGTGGCGTGGTCCCGAACGGAACGGTCAGGTTGGCGGCGCCCGCTGGCCCGATCGCTTGGACAAGGATTCGCTCGAACTGCTTTGGCGCATTCCGCTAGGGCCCAGTTATTCGGGGCCGGTTCTGAGCGACGACCTGGTGTTCACCACGGCGACCGAGGACAAGAAAAACGAGGTGGTGATTGCCTTGGATCGCCGCACCGGCAAACAGCAGTGGCGGTCGGAGTGGCAAGGGGCGCTGACCGTGCCGTTCTTTGCCGCGTCGAACGGCAGTTGGATTCGCTCCACGCCAGCTTACGACGGCGAGTCGCTGTACGTGGCCGGCATCCGCGACGTATTGGTCTGTCTGGAGGCCAGCAGCGGAAAAGAACTCTGGCGGGTGGATTTCGCCGAAAAGTTCAAGACATCACTGCCGGCATTTGGGTTTGTGAGTTCGCCGCTAGTGGATGGCGACGACCTTTACGTGCAGGCGGGAGGCTCGGTCTGCAAGGTCAACAAGATGACGGGTGAAGTGCTCTGGCGGACCCTCGAAGATGGAGGGGGCATGAGCGGGTCGGCGTTTTCGTCGCCTATGATGGCGCGCCTGGCGGGTAAAAGACAACTGGTGGCGCAAACCCGAGAGAAGCTGGTGGGTGTCGATCTGGACTCGGGCGGCGTGTTGTGGACGCAGGTTGTGCCATCCTTTCGCGGCATGAATATCATCACGCCGGTGCTGGTCGGCGATGCCGTTTTTACCAGCAGCTACCAAAATAGATCGTGGCTGTACCGGATCTCGGCGAATGAAGGTGAATTCAGCGTCACCGAGGCGTGGAACAACAACGCTCAAGGTTACATGTCGACACCCGTGGTGATCGGTGGTCATGCTTACCTTCATTTGCAGAATCAGCGGTTCACCTGCATCAACCTGCAAACCGGCGAACGGACCTGGACTTCGCCGCCCTTCGGCAAGTACTGCAGTCTGGTGGCGCAGGGGGATCAGATCCTGGCTCTCGACCAACGGGGGGAACTCATGCTGTTGCGGGCTAACCCCGAGAAATTTGAGTTGTTGGGATCTGTGCCTGTAGGCGAAGCGGAAACCTGGGCACACTTGGCGGTGAGCAACGATGAAATCTTTGTTCGGGAATTAAATGCGCTGGCGGCATATCGCTGGAGACCGATTTCTCCGCCAAAGTAAGCCCACCCAAGGAAAGACGAATACATCGCGGGCCCGATCCGCAGACGAGCCAATTCAGGAGCCGCGATTGGCGATTCATGCCACGGCAGCAGTCCGCACAACCACCTGCATACGCCTGCCCAAGACAGCCGGACTATTTTGCTGGCGTCGTTCTGGAAATATGCGTCATGAATCGGTGGTCACCACGATTCGCTACTACGTTGGGCAGAACGCCCAGGCAGCAGCCGATGCAACGTGGGCAGCATGGCAGACCCACGTTAGCGAAAAAGTTAGCACTTCCCAATAACCGACCCAACCGGATGTGGGCGACGAATTGCAAATCCAATGCAAAGAAGGGCTTTAGAATAGGGCCGGCGGGATTCGAACCCACAACCAACAGATTATGAGTCTGCTGCTCTAACCGTTGAGCTACGGCCCCTAGCCCTCCAACGCGGTTCCACTGCGAGATCGAAGTCACGCAAGCGGCAATTCCGCACGCTGTAAAAACCTTCAACGGCAACAAATCAACGCCTAGATTCTAAACCCTGTACCCTCTCCGCCAAGTCCTCTCCTGCTCTTACCTCTGTTTTTCTTTTTGCCAAGTTTCCGGAAACAGGGCGAGACGGCTTCCAATCACCCCAAGACGCCAGCACACTTTCAGCAGATACAATCCTCGATCGGCCTCCAATTGCGTTCGTTTCGCAAGAACTTGGCTCGACGGGCAAACCCCGTGGGCGATGGTCCGTTTGTGCCGATAACGCTTTCCTCGGCGGGCCACGGCCGGTAGTCTGGTGCAAATGGTGAAGTCGTCCATTCGAGGAGCGATTGGGGACGCTCACGACCATCAATTGCAGCAACGCCTTGCTCTTCTTTCTCCGGAGACAAAGATGAAATTGTGCATACTGGCCGCCGGGGCGCTTGCGGCCGTGGCGGCAGGTCGTTTGGCCATTGCGGAAGATTGGCCGCAGTGGCGAGGTCCCAACCGCGATGGTGTATGGAATGAGACTGGAATTGTCGAAAAGTTCGCTACCGAGCGGCTCACGCCCAAGTGGCGCGTACCCATCGCTGCGGGCTACAGCGGTCCCACGGTCGCTGAAGGTCGGGTGTATGTCACCGATCGCTTGACCCAGCCAGAACAGGTCGAACGCATTCACTGCTTCGATGCCGCTGACGGCAAATCGATTTGGACCGTCAGCTATCCGTGCGTTTATCGTAACGTAAGCTACACCGCCGGGCCGCGGGCTTCGGTGACCATCGACGGCGGCAAAGCTTATGCCCTGGGAACCATGGGGCACCTGCATTGTCTCAACGCGGCAACGGGTGAAATTTTGTGGAAAAAGGACCTCGACGCAGAATATTCCATTCGAATGCCCAACTGGGGAATTGCCTCGGCACCGCTGATTTACGGCGATTTGGTGATTCTGCAGATTGGCGGCGAAAACGCATGTCTGGTGGCTTTTGACAAGAACCAAGGCACCGAACGGTGGAAATCGCTTGGCGATCGCACAAGTTATGCGGCGCCGGTGATGATTCGTCAGGCTAATCGCGATGTACTGGTATGCTGGACCGGCGACAATGTGGTGGGCCTCGATCCCTCCAACGGCAAGGCTTATTGGAAGCACCCATTCCAGCCGACTCGGATGGTCATCGCCATCGCCACGCCTGTCATCGACGATTCGAACCTGTTCGTGACATCATTTTATGATGGGTCGTTGCTGCTGCGGCTCAATCAAGAGAAGCCCGAGGTAGAAAAAGTGTGGCGCCGCCTCGGTCCCGACGAGCAACAGACCGATTCGCTTCATTCGATCATGTCTACCCCGTTGATCGAGGGCGACCATATCTATGGCGTGGACAGCTATGGCGAGTTGCGTTGTCTGAAACTGGCAACTGGCGATCGGGTGTGGGAAGACCAGACCGCCACGCCGCGCAATCGTTGGAGCAACATTCACATGGTACGCAACGGCGATCGAATTTGGATGTTCAACGAGGCTGGAGAACTAGTCATTGCCAAACTATCGCCGCAAAGGTTCGAAGAAATCGACAGGGCCAAACTGATCGACCCTACCCGCGAACAACTTCGCCGGCGAGACGGCGTTTGCTGGGCGCATCCGGCCTATGCCAACCGCTGCGTGTACATCCGCAACGACGCCGAACTCATTTGCGTTGACTTGTCGGCCAAGTGAACGCGGGGCGGGTGCAGGTTGTCGGTAACTTTGGCGACGGACAACGTTCCGTGCTGGGGAGCGTTTGCGGTTGCGGCACGGGATAGGGATCGCTGAGGAATGGGGGGGTAACGAGCCGCTGGTTCCGCGGGCGGTGAAACTGTAACATACCCTACCTAGGCCGAGTGGCGAAATGGCAGACGCTGGGGACTTAAAATCCCCTGGGGAGTAATCCCCGTGCGGGTTCGAATCCCGCCTCGGCTATTGGTGTCAACCGTCAACCTTTGCCAGATCTTGCCACAAACTGTCTAGACTCTCTCCGCTGTTGCCGTTAGGGCAAGCGGTGTCACGGTCACCTGATGCCGTGAGGTGCATCTCCAAGTTGCCAAGGCTTGCCAGCATTGAACATGTTTCGCCGCCTGCGCGCTGCGCCTGGCGCTGCGCGTTCCATGCTTCTGGCTTCCGCTCCAGCGTTGTGGGTGTCATTGGCCTAGTCCTTAAACAAGCGTACCTTCTAACGTTTTTCTTCGGCGGGGGCGTTGCGGCGGCGCGTAGTTTCATCGGGCCGGCCCGGTGGGCGGCGGGGGTGAATCGCGTTGTTGGTGTTCATCGCTTTGGCGTTCCTGTGGTTAGGCGTGGCGGCGGACCGGAGCTCCACTTCCCACCGCGAACGCGTCAACCGCTGTTGCCAGTGGTCGTCGAGTTGCTTTCGCTCGCGCTCGATGTCGGCCGCCGCGGCCAGGCTCAGTTCCAGCGACGCGGGCGATACGGCCTGCAACAACCGCTCGACCACGAACGACTCCAGCACCCCGCCCGAGAGGCTCTGGCAACCAGCGCCGCCATAGTCGATCGCGTCGCGCTGGCAACTGTAGCGCAGGTTTCTTTGAATCGAGACATTGTTGTAGCCGACCAGCATCCGATGCCCGCAGCGGCCGCAGACCACCAGGCCAGCCAGCACGCTGGGACCGTGCCGCGGCGCCGCGAGTTGTTTGCCCAGCGCGCTGTTTTGGGCCAGTTTTTCCTGGTTCTTCTCGAATTGTTCCCAGCCGATGTAAGCCGGGAAGCGATCGCGAATCAGCACCCGGCAGGCGTCGTGCGCGTTGAGCGAGCGGCCCGAAGCGGGCTTGCCGGGAACCTTCTTGCGGGGATCGATCTCGCGATGGCCCCAGCGATACGCGCCGGCATAGATCGGATGGTGCAACAGGTTCAGCAGCGTCACCCGATTGGGCCGCCGCCACTGCAGTTCGCCGCGGCTGGGGCCGAAGTGCGGACGAACGGGAACTTTCACGTCCTGACGCACCAGCCAGGTGAGCAGCCCATTCACGCTGCCGCGACGCCCGAACTGTTCGAAGATCCATCGCACCACGGCCTGCACTTGCTCGTCGGGATCGATCACGAAGTCGCCGGCTGGCGTCCGCACGTATCCGATCGGCGGATGATTGAGCACTTCGCCCCGTTGGGCCTTGTTCCACATGCCTTGCTGCAGCCGGCTCTTGAGGATGTGCAGTTCGGCTTCGCTCATCGTTCCTTTGAGCCCCAGCAGCAACCGGTCGTTGTATTGGCTGGGATCGTACAGGCCATCGGCGTCGGCCAGCAGCGTGCGATAGATGGCGCACAGTTCCAGCAACGCGTGCCAGTCTTTGCAGGACCGGGCCGGGCGGCTCATCTCCAAACCGAGAATCAAGCCCACGCGATCGGAACTGACTTCGGCCAGCAGACGCTGAAAGCCGCTGCGTCCTTCCGCCGAACGGCCGCTGCGGGCCTGGTCCTCATCGATCACTTCCACCGTCGACGCCGACCAGCCCAAGGCCACCGCCCGATCGGCCAGCGCGTACTGCCGCGCGGTCGATTCGCGATGCTCGAGCACTTGCTGCTGCGTCGACTGCCGCACGTACACCAGGGCCAACCGCCGCAGGTGCTCCTCGGCGATCTTGTCGGAACGGAGCGAGACGGGCGACGTCGATTCGCTTGGCCGCGAGTGCGACTCCCTTGGCGCCCCACGAGAAATCGTGGCGTTACTCATCGGCTGCCTCCTCGCTGTTTGCGGGAAGCAGTCGCTGAGCCCAATAGTGTCCGGGACTTCGGTTAACACAATCTTAACTTGCGCTCCGGGCCGGTTTTTGTCATGAAGGGGTCATGCCCAAACGCGTGCGTCGTCA